>ENA-OQIA01000027-OQIA01000027.1-human-gut-metagenome-genome-assembly--contig:-NODE-27-length-43620-cov-4.001908_pt1 | contig 43620 bp, 40 predicted proteins | sample MGYA00242571_ERZ504735 | MGnify/ENA primary metagenome ERZ504735 (study PRJEB26092, sample SAMD00036442) | human gut metagenome | host: Homo sapiens | study: EMG produced TPA metagenomics assembly of...
CTGCTTCCACATGCGATTAGGATCTCCGACATGGAGTGTCCTTTTTGTACAAGCAACTGTGGCAACCGCACCACGGCCTTTATCAAGCTGTGCTTCAATTACGAGACCTCTTGCGTTTCTATCAGGATTAGCCTTGAGCTCGAGCACCTCTGCTGTGAGAAGAATCATCTCAAGGAGATTGTCGATACCCTCCTTAGTATGTGCAGATACAGGACAGAATATTGTGCTTCCACCCCAATCCTCCGGGATAAGCTCATACTCTGAGAGCTCCTGCTTAACCTTGTCGATATTGGCACTTGGCTTATCTATCTTGTTGACAGCAACGATAATCTCTACACCGGCTGCCTTTGCATGGTTTATTGCCTCAACAGTCTGCGGCATTACACCATCATCTGCAGCAACAACAAGGATTGCGATATCAGTAGAGTTTGCACCACGCATACGCATTGCTGTAAATGCCTCATGTCCCGGTGTATCAAGGAATGTGATGTTCTGGCCATTGATTGATACAACAGATGCACCAATGTGCTGTGTAATACCACCTGCCTCACGGTCTGTAACACGTGTCTGTCTGATGGCATCAAGCAGTGATGTCTTACCATGATCTACGTGACCCATTACACAGACTACAGGTGGACGAGGAACCATCTTGCTCTCATCCTCTTCATCCTCCTTGAGAAGCTCTGCAATCACATCGACTTTCTCCTCTTCCTCACATATGAAATTAAACTCTAAAGCAATCTCCTCAGCAGCTGCAAAATCAACCTCAGAGTTAACTGTTACCATCTCGCCCTTCATAAAAAGCTTCTTTACGATGGCTGAAGGCTGAACCTTCATCTTATCAGCTAAGTCCCTTATTGTAATCTTCTCCGGAAGAGAAATTGTCTTAATCTCGTTCTCATCCTCTTTTGGCTGTGCCTTCGGCTGCTGTGGCTTTTTCTTACCGCCGTGCTTCTCGAGATTGATGTAATTCTCCTGCTTCTTTCCGAGCTTATCCTGCTTCTGGCTCTGATTGTGATTATGCTTATTCTTTCTATCGTTGCCTCTGTCGCGGCTCTCCTTTCCTCTTACATCATCAGGAGCTGCAACTGCAACTGTTTCTTTTCTGAAACGATTTCTGTCATCACCTCTGTTGCCTGTTCTATCGTTATTTCTGTCATTGCTCCTGCTTCTGTCGTTGCTTCTGCTTCTATCATTATTTCTGTCAAAGCTTCTGCCACCCTCTGCAGGACGTCTGGAGTCATTTCTGAAACCTCTGTTATTGTCTCTGCTGTTATCGCGGTTATTGTCGCGATTGTTTGGTCTTCTATCGCTGTTTCTGTCCGTATTTCTGCTTCTGTCGGCATTTCTGTCAGTGTTTCTGTTGTTGATTCTCTCGCCATTGTCCTGACGTCTGTCGCTTCTTCTATCAGCGTCAGCCTGACGTGCCGGACGCGAATTGGTTACCTTCATATCTGCATACGGATCCGCTGTACGCTCACTTATAGGGCGCATAGCTCTCTCTCCGACAGGTCTTGGCTTAATAATGCTGTGCTGCTCAGGACGTGATGACTGATTATCGCGTCTGCCATTGCCATTCCTGCGCTGCGAACTGTTATTTCCATTATTTCCGCTGCCGTTTCCACCATTTGTTTTCCTACCCTGCTTACTGTACTGGGCATTGAAAACAGCTGTGATGCTTGCCTTTTTCTTTGGTCTGTCGGCTGCCTTAGCCTCATCCTTTTTAGTTTCTTCCTTCTTAGGTGCATCTTTTTTTACTTCTGTTTTTGCGTACTTCTTTCGTACAATTTGCTGTGCCTCATCCTCAAGACCGCTCTGCACATTTTTGACAGCAAACTGTGTGCCGTTTAATGTGTCTATGACGTCCTGCGACTTTATATTTAATTCTTTTGCAAGTTCATGAACTCTCATTTTTGCCATATATCTATTTTCCTCCATTATTCAGTTTTATTCGACTGCAGCTTTTTTATCACTGCATTTGCAAGGTTTTCATCCGTTACTGCAAGGGAAGCGCGAAACTCTTTGCCTATTGCATTCCCTAACCCCACCTTGTCACTATAAAAATAAATCGGAACCTCATAGAAAGCAGTCATATCCGAAAAATGCTTCTTTGTGTTGTCTGATGAATCATCTGCTACTATCACTAAAAATGCCTTTCCTGTCTTTACAGCTTTCTCGGTAGAAAACTCTCCGCTAACCACATTGCCTGACTTTGCTGCTAATCCCAGCATAGAAAGTACTCTATCTGTCAATTTGGTTCATCTCCTTTTCAAGCTCCTCATATACCTGTTCTGATACACTAACACCAAGGGAACGCTCAAGTGCCTTTGTCTTTTTAGCCTTTTTAAAGCATTCAAGGCTCTTACATATATAAGCTCCCCTGCCGTTTTTCTTGCCGGTGTCATCGAGAATTATGTCGCCCTCCGCAGTCTTTACCACGCGAATAAGTGACTTCTTTTCCTTCATCTCCTGACAGCCTACGCATTTGCGCATTGGAATCTTTTTATTGCCATTACTGCTCATCACCACTATCTGCCGCATCATTTTCTGTACCTGCTACTTCGTTCTCGTCAGCCTCTGTATCAAAAGCCTCTGCCTGTACATCTGCCTGTTCTGTATCAGCTAATCTCTCGTTCTCAGCAAGCTCCTCATCCGAATAATCATAATCGTCATCATAATCATCCTCTTCATAGTCATTCTCATAATCCATGAAGTCCCCTGACTCTCTGGCCTGTGTCTCGCTCTTGATATCAATCTTGAAGCCTGTAAGTCTTGCTGCAAGTCTTGCATTCTGTCCTTCCTTACCGATTGCAAGTGAAAGCTGATAATCCGGAACAACAACCTTTGCTGATTTCTCATCTGCATCTGCGATAACGGAGATAACCTTTGCAGGGCTAAGTGCGTTCTGGATAAGTATTGCCGGATTCTCATCCCATGTAATGATATCGATTTTCTCACCGCGAAGCTCATTTACGATAGCATTTACTCTGGCACCATTCATACCTACACATGCTCCTACAGGGTCTACGTTTGGATCATTTGACCATACTGCAATCTTTGTTCTGCTTCCGGCCTCACGTGAAATAGCCTTTATCTCAACTATGCCCTCTTTAACCTCTGTAACCTCTGACTCGAAAAGTCTCTTCACAAGCTCAGGGTGTGTTCTTGAAACAAGAATCTTTGGTCCCTTTGATGTGGACTTAACCTCAAGAATATATACCTTGATACGCTCTGTAGGCTTGAATACCTCACCCTTTATCTGCTCACTCTCAGTCAAAAGTGCATCTGCCTTACCTAAGTTGATGCTGACATTCTTTCCGATGTATCTTTGAACAACACCTGTCACAACATCCTTTTCCTTGCTGTTGTACTCGTCAAATATTACCTTTCTCTCCTCCTCGCGGATTTTCTGAAGGATAACATTCTTTGCGTTCTGTGTAGCAATACGTCCGAATTCCTTTGACTTAACCTCAACTCTCACGATATCTCCAAGCTGATAGTTACCGTTTACCTTGTGCGCATCTGCTAAGGAAATCTCCTCAACCGGATCCTCAACCGTATCTACAACCGTCTTCTCCTGGTAGCATGAGAAAGCACATGTCTCAGGATCTATTTCTACCTTTACATTGTCTGATTTACCAAAATGGTTCTTGCAGGCAGTCACAAGAGAGTTCTCAATTGCCTCAAGTAAAGTTTCTTTACTGATGTTTTTCTCCTGCTCTAATATATTTAACGCTTCTAATAACTCATTGCTCATTATTTTTTCCTCCTATTTGTGTTATCGTGCGCTTTAATTAAAAATCCAATGCCTGACGTATAAGCGCAATGTCACTCTTATTAAATGTAGTCTCATTGCCGTCTTCATCGGTTATTGTCACTGTATCCTTATCATAGGCTTTAAGCAGACCATAAAATTCCTTTGATTTGTTGATAGCCCTGTATGTGCGAATCTCTATCTCCTTATTCATATTGCGCACATAGTCCTTTTCCTTCTTGAGAGGTCTTCCAAGCCCCGGCGAGCTGACCTCGAAGGTGTACGAATCAGGAATATAGTCCTCTCTGTCGAGAATCTCATTCATCTGCCTTGCAACCACTTCACAGTCATCAACAGTTATGCCACCCTCCTTATCGATATATGCTCTCAGGTAGTTCATGCCGCCTTCCTTAACATACTCGACATCAACAAGCTCAAAATTCATGCTGTCAAGAATTGGTTGTATAAAGCTCTCTGTCTTTGCCTCATATACACTTGCCTTTGACATTTTATCACCTCTCTTTTGATTATATGGCTGTAACTATTCACAATTGCTGTGAATAGCTGCCTGATGTTTATAAACGTGAATTGAGAGAGGACTTTTGCCCTCTCTCAATCTAGTCAACGTTGTTATCATAGGTATAATAGCACTATCAGAAAAAAAATCAAGTTTTTTTAAAAAAGTACTTGCTTTTTTTAAAACTCCATGATAGTATAATACACGGTTCGTTGGTCAAGCGGTTAAGACGCCGCCCTCTCACGGCGGAAACACGGGTTCGATTCCCGTACGGACTGCTCACTGATATTTATTTAATTAAATACAGCCCAACCCGAAAGCATCGCATTTATGCGATGTTTTTTTATTGTTGTTGACACCGGACGCTATGATAAATATTTCTGCCTTAAAGTAAAATTGCCTTGGAGCGTATTCTGTTTACTACAGAATGCTCCAAGGCATAAATAATTTTAAGTATAAGCCTGAATTAAAAAATTAGTCATAATTAATCATCATATCCGTTAGGATTGTTCTTCTGCCATCTCCATGAGTCGGCACACATCTCCTTAATACCATACTGTGCTTCCCAGCCGAGCTCTCTCTTGGCCTTTGATGGATCACAGTAGCATGTAGCAATATCGCCAGGTCTTCTAGGCTTTATTGTATAAGGAATCTTAACACCTGTTGCAGCCTCGAAATTCTTTACAATATCAAGCACGCTGTAGCCATGTCCTGTTCCAAGATTGTAGATGCAAAGGCCTGCGTTCTCCTCAATTTTCTTTAAAGCCTTGACATGTCCAACCGCAAGGTCAACTACATGGATGTAATCTCTCACACCTGTTCCGTCAGGAGTATCATAGTCATCTCCGAATACTCCAAGCTCTTTGAGCTTGCCTACTGCCACCTGTGTGATGTAAGGCATGAGGTTGTTTGGAATACCGTTTGGATTCTCACCCATTGTACCACTCTTATGAGCTCCGATTGGATTGAAGTAACGAAGAAGAATAACGTTCCACTCATTATCTGCCTTATAGATGTCCATAAGTATCTGCTCAAGCATAGACTTTGTCCAGCCGTATGGGTTTGTACACTGTCCCTTTGGACACTCCTCTGTGATAGGAATCTGTGCAGGATCTCCGTATACTGTAGCTGATGAAGAGAAAATGATGCTCTTGCAGCCATTCTGTCTCATCACATCAACAAGTGTAAGTGTTCCTGCAATATTATTGTTATAGTACTCCCAAGGCTTTGCCACAGACTCTCCTACTGCTTTGAGTCCTGCAAAGTGAATACAGCTATCTATCTTTTCTTCCTTAAAAATCTTATTTAAGATGTCTCTGTCAAGGATATCTCCCTTATAGAACTTTACTTCTTTGCCTGTAAGAGCCTTAACTCTGTCAAGTGACTTCTCAGAAGAATTTGAAAGATTGTCAAGTACTACAACATCGTAGCCTGCATCAAGAAGCTCCACACATGTGTGGCTTCCGATATATCCGGCTCCACCAGTAACTAAAATTGCCATAATAAATATCTCCTTTTCATTTTTGTTAAATTTATTGTAGCGCATTTGCTCATTTTTGTATAGAATAAAATAGTAGAAGAAATATGTAAAAATGTTGTAAAGGTAGGCAATATGAATAATAAATACAAAAATTCCTATATCGTAAAAGAAAAAGAGCTTGTATCTCTGTCCGTATATAACGTAGGCTTCCAGAGCTGTGATAGCCTGTATCAGTGGGGCCCCGGTATCAGAGACCATTATCTGATTCACTATATCATAAGCGGTAAAGGCCGCTACACTGTAAATGGCAGTGTTCACACATTAACTCCCGGTGATGCGTTTCTCGTATATCCAAATACCGAAGTGATTTATCAGGCTGATGCGCAAGATCCTTGGGAATATACCTGGGTAGGCTTTACCGGCAGCGATGCTGCAACCATTTTAAGAGCCACTGATTTCACAAAAGCGCATCCATACATACACAGTGTATCAAACGGAAACGAAATCAAAAGACAGCTCATGCATATATACGACGCCAGAGGCACAGAATTTGAAAATGCACTCGAAATGACCGGGCGACTCTACACCACCCTCGCTCTTTTTGTCAGTGCCGCCACATCAAAGCCGCCGCAAAACAGTGCAAACTCCTATGTACAAAAGGGCATCGAATACATCTCCGCCAACTATTCATACCCTATCACCGTTGAGGATATTGCATCATATATAGGCTTAAGCCGAAGTCACCTGTTCCGTTCCTTCCAGAGCATCCTCGGTGTATCGCCAAAGGAATATCTGACCGATTTCAGAATCAAACAGGCATGCTATCTGCTTAAACACTCCTCATTGTCCATCACAGCAATTGCAGGCTCTATAGGGTTTGATAACAGCCTTTATTTTTCAAAGACCTTTCATAAAATAAAAGGCCTTTCGCCTAAGGAGTATCGCAGTAAATACAAAAAAGCTCAAGAATAAAAAAAAGCTACCGGGCTTCACATGAAGCCCGGCAGCTTTTTCATATATCTCTTTATGCTAAACTAAGCAAGCTTAGATTTAGCAACCTCTACTAATTTAGCAAATCCTGCTGCATCTGTAACAGCCATATCAGCTAATACCTTACGGTTAAGGTCAACGTTTGCTAACTTTAAGCCGTGCATGAACTGGCTGTATGAAAGTCCGTTGAGACGAGCTGCTGCGTTGATACGAGCAATCCATAACTGACGGAACTGTCTCTTTCTCTCTTTACGTCCAGCGTATGAGCTTGTAAGTGCTCTCATAACTGACTGCTTTGCTACTCTATACTGCTTAGATCTAGCGCCTCTATAACCCTTTGCTAACTTTAATGTTCTGTTATGTCTTTTCTTAGCGCCTAAACCGCCTTTAACTCTTGCCATTTGTTGATTCCTCCTTAACTAATACTACCGATTACATGTATGGTAAAATCTTCTTCATATTCTTAACATTTGTCTCATCTGTCATTGTTGCTTTTCTGAGATTTCTCTTTGTCTTTGTTGTTTTCTTAGTTAAGATATGTCTCTTGTAGGCTTTATTTCTTTTTAACTTTCCTGTTCCTGTAACTTTGAAACGTTTTGCAGCTGCTCTGCTTGTTTTCATTTTTGGCATTGTGTGTTCCTCCTTAAATTGTTATCTCTTTTCTGCCAGCACCATACCGATGCTTCTTCCTTCAACCTTTGGTGCTTTCTCCACTACCGCTACATCTGAAAGATTCTCCGCTATATCATCAAGGATATGTTTGCTTGCATTCATATGAGCCATCTCACGTCCTCTGAATCTGAGTGTGATCTTTACCTTATTTCCTTTTGCAAGAAATTTCTTTGCAGCATTCATCTTGGTATTCAAGTCGTTAGCCTCAATGTTAGGTGAGAGACGAATCTCTTTCAATTCAACGGTCTTCTGCTTTTTCTTTGCATCCTTTTCCTTACGGGCCTGCTCATAACGATACTTACCATAATCAATCACCTTACATACAGGTGGCTTTGCATTTGGTGCTATCTTTACTAAATCAAGTCCTGCCTCGTCTGCAATCTTTTGAGCTTCTCTTGAAGAAACAATTCCTAACTGCTCTCCATCCGCTCCAATCAGTCGAACTTCTCTGTCTCTGATCTGTTCATTAATCATTAATTCGCTAATGGTCTTGTACCTCCATAAAAAATAGTGGATAGGCAGACTATCCACTATACAATCTTCAACACAAATGTTTGAAAATATTAACGCTAAGTCGCGCCATTGCGCTTAGGTGAGAGTGGATACTCTACTTTGTTTTCATACAACTACTAGAATATAGCACAGACAATTTCTGTTGTCAACACTTTTATCTAAATTTCTATAATCTAATATGTACCAAGAATCTTAAGGGCAATTGCCTCTTCCCTTATGCCTCTTAACGCATTCTGCACCGCTGTATCTGTAAAACGTCCTTCAAAATCAACAAAGAACCTGTACTCCCACGCCTTATCAGATATCGGACGAGACTGGATATTTAACATATTGATTCCATTGTATATAAAGTGTGCCAGCATATGATATAGTGCACCACTCTTGTGAGGTGTCTCAAAGCATATGCTTATCCTGTCCGCATCTCTGCGGCATACCCTTTTAGCCGACACAATTATAAACCTTGTTGCATTGTTTTTATTGTTCTGTATGCGGCTCTCAAGCACCTGAAGCCCGTATATATCAGCCGAGATATGGCTAGCTATGCCAGCCTGTGTGATATCTCCGTCATCCTTTACCTTCTTTGCAGAAAAAGCTGTATTCCTGACTGCCACCTGGTTAATATCCTTATGCTCATCAAAAAAATCTGAGCACTGCATAAGCGCCTGTGGATGTGAGTACACAGTCCTGATATCAGAAATCTTTGCACCCGGAAGTCCCATCAGACTGTGGTCGATGCGTATAATCTGCTCCCCAACTATATAATTGTCGTATTCAACAAGCAGATCATAGTTTTCCGATACAATACCGGCTGAAGAATTCTCTATCGGAAGCACTGCATAATCAGCCTTTCCGCATTTGATATCCTCCATGGCATCCTTCCAGGAATCCACGTTGTAGCCATTACAGTTCTCACCAAAGTATGTCTTCATGGCAAGCTGTGAGTATGCACCCTCAACTCCCTGAAACACAATCCTTGCATTGGAAAAATCCAGGCTGTCTACCTCAGTAAAGTTTTCCTTCTCCACTATGCCATGCTCAGTCATAAGCTGATACTGCTTCTTTCTACTGGTCGACATAATCTGTTCAAAAAGCTCAACTATACCGTGCTTCAAAAACTCATCATCTGCAAGAGACGATAATTTCTCAAGCTTTTCATCCTCTCTCGTCTTGTCAAAGACCTTTTTGCCGGTGGTTATCTTATACTCGGCAACGTGCTTTGAGATATCCATTCTTTCCTTATATAATCTGACTATTTCACTGTCTATCTCATCGATAGACGCTCTCAATTTCATTAAATCTTCCATTATTGTCTCCTAAAAAAGATATAATAAAATATTATTACAAAATTTATAGAAAGGCAAGTAATCCTTGAAACGATTTATCATATATAGATACTCATTTAGTTAATATCTAAGCATAAATCTCATATACCCTCGGGAGAATTACATGAAAAAAGAACACGCATGATTAATCAACTCATGCGTGTTTTTTATAATTCATATAAAATTCAAATCTTGATCTGTATATATCACTGCACTTTCCGGTATTCTGGTCTATCGCAATAACTGAAAGCACATTATTTCCCTCAGGAACAGGTATTGGAGCTGTATACTCTGTTGATGCAGCACTCGGATCTGACGAATCCCAAGTATAGTATACCTTGCAATTTTCAGGTACTGTGATTGTAATGTCTGTCTGTGCACCAAATGTACCTCCGTCAGGGTCTATCTCCGGTGCATCCGGTGCCTCAAACTCGATTTCATACTTGGCAGATGCCACCTCGCTTTTGATTCCTCTGTCATCAACCGCAACAGCTGTTATCTCATATGTGCCTTCCTGGTCCAGGGTGATCGGGCTATAATATCTTTCTCCTCTGGTCAAAGGATCATCCGAATCATATGAATAGTATATTTTGGTATCGCTGTCTGCATCTATAGAAAGCTCAATAGTCTCTCCATACTTGCCACTGCTCTTGCTAAACTGCGGTTTAGATACAGTATAATCCGCAAAAAGCTTTAAAACAGATGCATCCTTAGCACTCTCACGCAGCGCAACAATTGCATCATAATCCTTTTTTGATTCATAAATCGAGATAAGCTGCTTATAAGCCTCTTTGCTCTTTGGATCAATATTGATAATTTCCTGATACAGCACAAGAGCGGCATCATAATCCTTCTTCGACATATATATATCAGCCAAAGCAAATCTGACATCTGTATTATCCGAATCAATCGACAAAGCCTTCTCATAATAAGAAACCGCGGAATTTATATTCCCCGCCGAATAAGCTGCCTTTGCCTGCTTCACCTGATAATCAAATGAATTGTCATGTGATCTGCTTACATTACGTGTAATAGCTGCAATAAGTATTACAATTGCTACAGCGCACACTACAGCTGATATAATAATTATCTTCTTCTGCTGCGCTCTCTTTGCCCTCTGTCCGTCAGACTGCGGCTTCTCACACGGTTGTTTCGTCTGAGACCGCTGCTCACCTGTCTGATCCTGTCTCACTTGCTGCTTTACAGACTGTGACATTCTGTCCGTTTTTTGTCCGTTCCACTGACCGGCACTATGAAGCTGTTCCCTCACCGGCTCATCAAACCTGATTGTCCTATCAGACACAGGCTTTGCAGTCTTTTGTCCATCAGTTCGCCTGTCATCATTTCCAACCAGATTATCAAGATAATCATCAAATTCGTTGTAATCAGGCACTATCTGAACCGGATGCCCACAGACATCACAGTACAGACTGCCCGCCTTCAATTCATTACCACAATTGGCACATCTCATACATCTAATCCTCTTACTTATTGTCTAATTATCTAATTATCTCTTCATAGCCTCAACACAATTGCTCATGAGCATCGCAATTGTCATAGGACCTACACCGCCCGGTACAGGTGTGATATGTGACGCTTTAGACACAACAGAATCAAAATCCACATCACCACACAGCTTATTTTCAGCATTTCTGTGGATTCCAACATCAATGACAACCGCACCATCCTTCACATATGAAGCATCTATAAACTTAGGCTTTCCTATTGCCACTATAAGTATATCAGCATTTTTACATACATCTTTTAAATCCTTTGTATGTGAATGACATACCGTAACAGTTGCATTCTCCCTAAGCATGAGAAGTGACATAGGCTTGCCGACTATATTACTTCTGCCAACCACAACACAGCTTTTACCATCAATATCTATATTGCTTCTCTTTAAAAGCTGAATGATACCGGCCGGAGTACACGGCAAAAAACCAGGCTTTCCTATAACCATCGCTCCAACACTCTGTGGACTGAAGCCATCAACATCCTTTTTGGGATCAATAGCATCAATAACCTTGTCCTCATCGATATGCTTTGGCAGTGGAAGCTGACAGAGAATACCATTTACAGAAGCATCAGCATTGAGCTTTTCGATAAGTTTTAATATCTCATCCTCCGTAGTCTCCTCTGCAAGTTCATACGAAAGCGATTTGATTCCGACATACTCACACGCCTTTTTCTTGTTGCGAACATACACTGATGATGCAGGGTCATTTCCGACCTGAATCACCGCAAGGCAGCCCTCGATACCTTTTTTCTTAAGCTCTGTCACTTCTTCCTTAAGCTCATCCTTAATCTGTGTTGAAATTAATTTTCCGTCTATTAGATTAGCCATATTTCCTCCTAGAATAATCCTGTGATCACACCATTGTCATCCACATCAATGCCGTATGCAGCCGGCTTCTTTGAAAGTCCCGGCATAGTCATAATAGAACCGTTTACTGCTACAACAAAGCCTGCACCTGCTGACGCATAAACCTCACGTACGTTGATTTTAAAGCCGCTCGGTCTGCCAAGCTTCTTAGCATCATCAGAAAGCGAATACTGTGTCTTTGCCATACATACAGGGAAATCTCCCATTCCAAGGTCTGTAATTCTCTTAAGTTCTCTCTCTGCTGCCGGAGAATATGTAACACCATCTGCTCCATATATTTCTTTTGCAACAGTTTCAATCTTTTCCTTAAGTGACAGGCTATCATCATAGAGCACCTTAAAATTGCTTTCCTTGTGCTCGATTGTTTCAAGTACCTTGTTGGCAAGGTCAATTCCGCCTTCGCCACCCTTCTCCCATACCTCTGAGAGTGCAAATTCACAGCCTCTTTCCTTACAGAACTGCTCTACAAAATCAGTCTCAGCCTTGGTGTCTGTGACAAATGAATTTAATGTGACAACTACAGGCACACCAAACTTGTGAAGATTCTCAATATGCTTCTCAAGATTTACGATTCCAGCCTTAAGTGCATCAAGATTCTCTGATGAAAGCTCATCCTTCGGCACGCCGCCATTATATTTTAATGCTCTGATTGTTGCAACAAGTACAACTGCATCCGGCTTAAGTCCTGCCATACGGCACTTGATATCAAAGAACTTCTCTGCGCCAAGGTCTGCGCCAAAGCCTGCCTCAGTGATAACATAGTCTGCAAGCTTTAATGCTGTCTTTGTGGCACGGACACTGTTACAGCCATGTGCTATATTGGCAAAAGGTCCACCGTGAACTATTGCCGGTGTATGCTCAAGTGTCTGGATAAGGTTCGGCTTTAAGGCATCCTTTAAGAGAGCTGCCATAGAGCCTGTAGCCTGAAGATCATCGGCTGTGACAGGCTTTCCGTCAAAGGTGTATGCCACGATAATTCTGCCAAGGCGCTTCTTTAAATCTGCCATATCATCGGCCAGACAGAGTATTGCCATAATTTCAGATGCTACAGTGATGACAAAATGATCTTCTCTGACCATTCCGTCCATCTTGCTTCCAAGACCAACAACGATATTTCTAAGGACACGGTCATTCATATCCATACATCTCTTCCATACAATCTGGCGTGGGTCGATACCAAGCTCGTTTCCCTGCTGGATATGATTGTCAAGAAGTGCCGCAAGCAGATTGTTCGCAGATGTAATTGCATGAAAATCTCCTGTAAAATGAAGATTTAAATCCTCCATTGGGACAACCTGTGCATATCCGCCACCGGCTGCTCCTCCCTTGATACCAAAGCAAGGTCCAAGTGACGGCTCACGAAGTGCGATAAGTGCTTTCTTTCCCAGGCGTCCAAATGCCTCTCCAAGACCTACGCTTGTGGTTGTCTTTCCCTCTCCTGCAGGAGTCGGGTTTATAGCTGTAACAAGTATGAGCTTTCCGTCAGGATTTTTCTTTGTGCGATTGATAAGCTCATCAGAAATCTTTGCCTTATACTTTCCATAAAGCTCTAAGTCATCCTCTTCAATCCCTATAGATGCTGCTACATCCTTGATTGGAAGCATTGTAGCTTCCTGTGCAATCTGAATATCTGTTTTCATTTTTCTTTGCTCCTTTGTGTTAATTATTCTCTAATATAGTATCTAATTCCTCTTTAGTCACCAGAACCTTGCGGGGCTTTGTCCCCTCCTCAGGTCCCACTACACCGGCCTCTTCGAGCTGATCCATGATGCGGGCCGCCCTGTTGAAGCCAATTTTAAGGTATCTTTGAAGCATTCCAATTGAAGCCCGTTCCTTATCTGTGATAATTGACGCTGCCTCCGCAAAGTAAGAGTCCCTGCCATCATCCGTGTTTTCCACATCTGAAATGGTAACGGTTGTATTTGTCGTATCATTCGACAGGCTCTCCATCTTTTGTGCCACATCATTACTGTACTGTGCATTCTCATTATTTTCAATAATAAATTTCACAATATCGGAAACTTCTTTATCTGAAACGAATGCGCCCTGTACTCGAAGGGGCTTCGGAACACCCTGTGGGTCAAATAACATATCTCCCTTTCCAAGGAGCTTTTCCGCACCATTCATATCAAGTATGGTACGACTGTCAACACCGCTTGTAACCGCAAATGCGATACGGCTTGGCATATTCGCCTTGATGAGACCTGTAATAACATTAACAGAAGGCCTCTGTGTAGCTATAATCAGATGTATACCGGCTGCTCTCGCAAGCTGTGCCAGCCTGCATATTGCCTCCTCTACATCCTTTGATGCAACCATCATAAGATCTGCAAGCTCGTCCACTATAATGACAATCTGTGGCATTTTTGGCGGTTTTTCTGTATCCTTGCCATCCATTGCATCAATCATGGCATTGTAACCGTTTATTTCCCTGACACCGCTGTTTGCAAACTTCTCGTATCGGTCTGTCATCTCTGAAACCGCCCAGTTTAATGCTCCTGCAGCTTTTTTAGGATCTGTAACAACCGGAATCATCAGATGAGGTATGCCATTGTATACACTAAGCTCAACCACCTTCGGGTCAATCATAATCAGCTTTACCTCATCCGGCTTTGCCTTGTATAGTATACTCATGATAATTGTATTGATACAAACTGACTTACCTGAGCCGGTAGCACCTGCAATTAAAAGATGTGGCATTTTTGCGATATCCGTAACCTTAACCTTGCCTGCAATATCTTTTCCCACTGCAAAGGTAATCTTTGATTTGGCATTTTTAAATTCTTCAGACTCCACAAGCTCCCTGAAGGAAACAGCAACACTCTGGCTGTTTGGCACTTCGATGCCCACAGCGGCTTTTCCCGGAATAGGAGCCTCGATTCGTATATCCGCGGCTGCCAGATTAAGCTTTATATCATCTGCCAGATTCACAATCTTTGATACCTTCACTCCAAGCTCCGGTGTGATTTCAAACCTTGTAACAGCAGGACCGCAGCTTATATTATTCACCTTCGCATTCACTCCAAACACATTAAGAGTCTGTTCAAGCTTTGCCGCCGTCTCACGCAGATGAGCCTGCGAATCACCGGTTTTCCCCCTGTCAGGAGCCTTAAGCAGATCAACAGCCGGAAATACATACGGCTTCTGCTGGATTGCATTTTCTGCGTCATTTATCGCTATCTGCTCGCTGACTTTTTCAACCTCTTTGGCAAGCTCATCCTTGTCTGATTTGACATTTTTCTTACTTTGCTCTGCTGCAGGTGGTTTTGTCATTACCGCATCTGCAGCCGGAGCTGATAATTTTGATTGCAGCTCATTATCTTTTTGTATGCCAAAATCATCAGATATATCAGGCTCCACGCAGCCCGATATAGGTATCTGCGACACATGGCTTGCAGCTGTGCCACCCAAAACCGAAACAGGCTCCGATGCCACACCAAAGTCCGGTGTTTGCACTATTTCCCCTGCATCCCCTGATGTAAGGCTTGTCGTCTTTTTCTCCTTTATTGCAGGTGAACTCGGGTAATTCTCTATAGTTATCTCACCAAGCGCATCTGTAGCAGCTGCACCTTGTCCAAATATCCCCACATGCGCTGTATCACTACCTGCCATGCCTGAATCCAGCACGTTTTCACTGCCATCAATTTTTGTATCAAGTGACACGCCTGTTATCTTATTGTCCATCCTTCGGCCGGCACGCTTACTCCTTCTGCCACCTTTTGCAGCCTCCTTTATGTCACTGTCTGTATCATCTGAAGCTAAACCCTCTCTTGTCTGACGCTCTCTTGACTTATACTGCCGATACTCCTGATATCTCTCATTATTCTCACGCGCTGACTCGTATACCTTTCGTCCGCCGTTTCTCATACCCTTCATGAATGATTTACCGGTAATGAGCACAAGACAGATAATCATCACAACTATTGTCACCACGTATGCACCTATAATTCCTACCGCCGGAACTAAAATGCAGCCTATAAGAGCACCTATAAATCCACCACCTGAATGCCTTTCAACACTGTCAATGTATGACTGCACCGGCGAAACCGCGAATTCACCATACACTGCCAGGTACATAAACACACATATAAACCATATGAAAACTATGGTCATAACAAGCTTCATGATAGCATATGAATTGCCCTTATTGGACACAGCAAAAAAGCTGCCCACCAAAAGCACAAGCGGAAAAATATATGCCACCATTCCAAATACACCAAAAAGGAAACCGCTTACTGCGTTTCCCAAATGACCGCCTATTCCAAAATTGCTTATAAATAAAAGGATTGAAACAGCTACTACTATCCAGAGAAATATTTCCTTTTTAAAGGCCTGCTGCCTCTCTATCTGAGCCATTCTCTCCTTTTTTGTCTGTCTTTTTGCTGAGGATTTCTTCCTCGTTGCCATGTAACTAACCTCCGTGTTTTGATTTACAGAGTATATAATAACATATTTCTTCTGTTCTGTGTAAATTTTCTAAAGTAATTTTTCGATTTTGTGATTAAAGGGTCAAAAGGTATCATCGATGCATGCTTGAATGCAATTCGATGTATACCTTAGTGACCCGCACTACACCGAGAAAGTAGCAATTTGCTGCGGGGACGTAGCAAATTAGCGGATTTCGAGGTGGAGTCAGATTACGGGAATGCGTAGCATGCAGTAATCTGATTAATCATAAATGAGGTGCAAAATACCCCGCCATGAATGGCGGGGCAAAATGTTATGCAAAAACCACAATTTTACAAAATATTTTATTCACCAATAAGGTAATTGTATAATCCCTCATATTTGAATTTCGAAGCATTCCATGAGAAATCATTTGCCATGCCTCTGTCCACAATCTGGTTCCACTCACGCTTCTTATCGAAGAAGATGTGCTTAGAATAATTGATGACTGCAAGCATCTCATCGGCATTGTAGTTTGAGAACGAGAAGCCATCTCCTGAATTCTCATACTCATTGTAAGGCTTAACCGTATCCTTGAGACCTCCTGTCTCACGAACAATCGGAACGGTACCGTAGCGGAATGAGATAAGCTGTGTCAGACCGCAAGGCTCAAATCTGGATGGCATCAAGAATGCATCAGCAGCCGCATATAGTTTGTGCGCCAGATCATCAGAGTAACATATATTTGCCGAAACTCTGTCAGGGTATTTCCATGCATAGTGTCTGAACATATTCTCGTACTGAGGATCTCCTGTACCGATAACAACAAGCTGTGTGAAATCGTCCACGATACCTTCAATCACACGATTGATAAGGTCAAGACCTTTCTGGTCTGTAAGTCTTGAAATAAGACCTATCATATACTTCTTCTTGTCAACCGCAAGGCCAAGATCCTGCTGAAGCTTTGTCTTGTTGTTGAACTTCTTCTTTCTGAAATCGGAAGCATTGTAATTACAATAGATTCTGCCATCAGTCTGTGGGTCATAGGCATTGTAATCAATACCATTTACGATACCCTGCATGTCAAAATGTCTGGCACTTAAGAGTCCGTTTAATCCCTCACCGTAGTACTCTGTCTGAATCTCGTTTGCATATGTATCACTGACAGTGGTGATGTAGTCAGCATATACAAGACCACCCTTAAGCATATTTGCGTCCTTCTTGAACTCAAGCTTGTCCGGTGTGAACAGATTGTCTGTAAGACCTGAAACACCCTGTACCCACTCCTTGTCCCAGATACCCTGGAACTTAAGATTGTGGATAGTGATGATAGTCTTGATACCCCAGAAGAATGGATTTGCGGCAAACTCATTCTTTAAGTATACAGGCAGAAAGCCTGTCTGCCAGTCATGACAGTGTATAATATCCGGCTTAAAATCAATAAGCGGGAGCATTGAGAGTACAGCCTTGTCAAAGAATGTATACTTCTCAATCTCAAACTTAGTGTCAGAAGTATATGGAGAAAATCCTGTAAAGAACTCCTGATTGTCAATAAAGTAATATGTAATGCCGTCCTGCTCATATTTGAGCACTCCGACATACTTGTCCTGCACATATGGACCTGAGCTCATGTAAAAAATGGGTAACATACTCAAAATTATTGCGATACTGCTCCGGTATACAGCTATAATCCGGTATTACAACCCTTACATCCCAATAGTTCTTGTCAAACTCTTTAGGAAGTGCACCGCACACATCTGCAAGACCTCCTGTTTTTATAAATGGTACACACTCTGAAGCTACAAATAGAATCTTTTTCATATTCTCCTCCCGCTAAAACCCGTGATATATAATATTTAGTTTACTCTTCCCAATTGTGGTATACTTCCTGGACATCGTCATCATCGTCAAGAAGGTCTAAGATACGGCCGATATTTGTGATGTCAGCTTCATCTGTCAGTGTGACATATGTCTGTGGAATCATTGTAACCTCTGCCGAAGCCATTGTGATGCCTGCCTCCTCAAGAGCAGTCCTGACTGCATCAAAATCAGCAGGTGCAGTTGTGATTTCGTAGCTGTCATCCTCATCAGCAAAATCCTCAGCACCTGCATCGAGTGCCTGCATCATAAGGTCATCTGCATCCATATCGCACTCTTCCTTGTCGATGATGATCTGACCCTTCTCGTCAAACATGTAAGATACACAGCCCTGTGTACCGATGCTTCCCTGTCCCTTTGTAAAGGCATTGCGGACATTGGCCGCTGTACGGTTCTTATTGTCTGTAAGACACTTTACGATAATAGCTGTGCCTGATGGTCCATAGCCCTCATATGTAGCTGTCTCATAGTTTACACTGTTGCCGTCTCCTGCCGCCTTCTTGATACCTCTTTCGATTGTATCGTTTGGCATATTGTTGGCCTTTGCCTTGGCAACTACCTGTGCAAGCTTAAAGTTATTGGCAGGATCCGGTCCTCCCTCTTTAACTGCAACTGCGAGCTCTCTACCGATCATTGTAAAGATTTTGCCCTTTGCAGCATCATTTTTCTCTTTCTTATGCTTGATATTCGCAAATTTAGAATGTCCTGACATAATTTGTATCCTCTTTTCTACTTTTAAAAATAATCCATACCTTATAATATCATTTTTTCTCTTCCGGCGCAAGTTTCTTAATCATTACCTGCTTAATCACCTTATCCTCGACGCTCATAACAGAAAATCTGTAGCCATATGCGCTAATCACAGTCTTATCCCCCTCCTCCGGAATCTTATCCGAAAGTGATATGATAAAACCGTTAAGCGTCTCGTAGGCATCATCATCAACAGGCAGTGACAGTGCCTCCTTCACATCAGAAAACTCAGTCATGCCGTCCATTATAAATGTCTCGTCATCATTCTTTCTGATGTAGTTTTCTTCCTCATCGTGCTCATCCTCGATATTTCCGACAAGCTCCTCGAGTATATCCTCCATCGCGATAAGTCCCGATATCTGTCCGTACTCATCCACAACCATCGCAAGATGACTCTTTTTAGACTGCATCTTTTTAAACAGATCATTGATATTTACCGTCTCGGGTATGAAGTCCACCGGCCGGATAAGCCCGTCTATGTCCTTGATACTGCTGCGGTAAACCTCATTTTTTTCAAAAAATGTAAAAGCATCCTTGATATGTAAGACTCCGATGATACTGTCAACATCATTCTCATAGACCGGAAAGCGAGATTTGCCGGTATCTATGATAAATTCGATTGCATCGATAAAGGACATACTGCCGTCGAGGCTTACGATATTTTTGCGGTGAGTCATGATATCTTTTACTTCCTTATCATCAAACTCAAACACATTGTGTATCAGCTCTGCCTCAGATGCAAGGATTGTTCCCTGCTCATGCCCCTCCCTGACCATGGAAATAATTTCTTCCTCTGTGACATCATCATTTCCAAGTATTCCATCGAGAGTCTTTTTGTTGTTTTTCATTCCATAAAGCAATACTCCAATACACAAAAGAAGTATCACTACAAGTATTGATAAAATTATAATTGCATATAACATAATGTTTTATTATCCTATGTAATAAGTTCTAAGCTGATTTCAAGCGCCCTGTCTATTTTAAGCAATGTGTCCTCATCAAGATGGCACACTTTATCCTTAAGCCTTTTTTTGTCGATTGTGCGAAGCTGCTCTAAAAGCACAACCGAATCCTTTGCAAGCGCATACTCCTTGCAGGCAAGCTCCACATGGGTTGGCAGCTTTGCTTTATGCATCTGCGAGGTTATTGCTGCGCAGATTACCGTCGGGCTGTGTCTGTTTCCGACATCATTTTGTATTATAAGAACAGGTCTTATCCCGCCCTGCTCTGAGCCTACAACAGGCCTTAAATCAGCGTAATAAATATCTCCTCTTTGAATAATCATACACGAATACACTCCATATTATGGTATACAAAAAGTATCTCCAGATTTTTCGAGTGTATTCTTAAAAGTTACACTTTTTTAGTTTTTGTGGTAAATTCTTGGAACACGCGGTGTGATAAGACATGCAAACTCATAGTTGAATCTGCCTGACATCTCGCCTAACTGCTCCATTGTGATTGTCTCATCCCCGTCTTTACCGAGCAGAGTAACTGCATCGCCTATTTTCACGTCAGGTATGTCTGTCACATCAACCATAAACTGATCCATGCAGACTCTGCCGCATATAGGTGCTTTTTTCCCTTTTATGAGAACCCAGCCCTTGTTTGAAAGTCCTCTTGAATATCCATCACCATATCCCACCGGGACAGTTGCTATCCTCATATGATGCTCTACCGTAAATGTGCCACCGTAGCTTATGTGCCTGCCCGGCTCAAGCTCCTTTACATAAGCAACCCTGCTGTGCAGCGACATAACAGGCTTTAGGGAGATTTTACTCTTGTCTACCTCCTCTGACGGCCACAGACCATAGAGTGTGATGCCTGCTCTTACCATATCCATATTGCACTCCGGAATTTCAACTATTCCCGCACTGTTTGAGCAGTGCTTAATCGGGATCTCGACTCCTCTTGCCTCAACAAGAGCTATCATCCTCTTAAAAAGATCAAACTGCTCAAAGGCAGGCTCCTTTGACAGCTCATCTGCCCTTGCAAAGTGAGTGAATATTCCTTCTATCATAATATTCGGCAGCTTAGCAATCTGTGCAATAATATCTGCACTTTCCTCTGTCACCTGAAAGCCTATACGACACATGCCGGTATCTATCTTGATATGTATCTTACAGGTTTTATTCTTAGCGACAGCGATACGCGATAGCTCCTTAGCTGTCTCATATGTACATACCGCCGGGCGCACATCGTTGTCCACTATCTCCTCAAACTGCTCCGGGAAGCTGAGTCCTAAAATAAGTATCGGCTTTTTCCTGCCTACTGCGATAAGCTGCATTGCCTCGTTGCTTGTAGCAACGGCATAGCCCCACAGATACGGAAGTGGCTCCAGTACCTCTGAAACAGCCTCAGCACCATGACCGTAACCATCAGCCTTTACGACTGCTGCCATCATTGTCCCCGGCTTTAGCTTATTATGCATCGACTCCATATTATATAAAATTGCATCCAGATCTATATCTGCTCTGATTCTGTTAATTGCCATTTTTTTCCACCTTAATCCAAACTTTATCTAATCCATCAATAATATCACTTGCTATCATACCATAAGAGCCGGTATTGTCAAATACCATATCACCGGCAAGTCCATGAATAAATGCACCGTATGCCGCGGCCTTTTTGGTGTCACGCCACTGTACCAGAAGACCTCCCACGATACCACTTAGCACATCTCCGCTTCCGGCTGTTGCCATACCGCAGTTGCCGGACAGATTGATAAACTTTTCGCCATCAGCCGCTGCGATAATCGTACGAAAATCCTTAAGCACACAAGTCACATTATACAAGCCTGCAAACGCTCCTGCCACACCGATGATATCCTCCTGTATATTAGCAATGCTCTTTTTCATAAGTCTGGACATCTCGCCCAGGTGCGGAGTCACGATGACAGGCATTTTATGCTCATTAAGTAAAGTCATGTTGTCTGATATGATATTAAGCGCATCCGCATCAATCACAAGAGGTATCTCTGCTGTTTTTAGTACTGTTTCAACTAACATTTTGGCATTATCAGACTTTGAAAGACCTGGACCTATCACCACTGCATCTGCCCACTCAAGCTCTGTCTCAAGCGCTTTAGCTGACGCGATATCAGTACAAAGCAGTGCTTCCGGCAAAGCACATTGGATTATTGAACGGTTGCACTCCGGCGTTATAATTTTCACAAGCCCTGCTCCGCTTTTGTATGCAGCCTTTGCCGAAAGCACCGCCGCACCGGCCATATTGCGGCTTCCTGCTATAACTAACAGTTTTCCGAAAGTTCCCTTGTTGGAGTGTGCCGGTCTGTTATCAAGCTTCTTTAAATCAGACTCATCAAGAGCCCTTACTGATGGCAGATTACCACAAAAGCTGTGGTCATCTATGCCTATAGGCACCACCTTAACCAGACCGCAATAATCACAGCCCGGCCACAGGAGAAGGCCCGTCTTCTTATAAGAAAAAGTATATGTGAAATCTGCTTTAAAAGTGCATCCCATCACATGTCCTTTATCAGAATCCACTCCCGACGGCACGTCGACCGCCACCCTGTAAGCATCTGTCTTGTTAACGGATGAAATCACATCTGCTAAAGAGCCTTCTATGGCTCGCTTAAGCCCTGTGCCAAACAGTGCATCTATTATTACGTCACTTTTACACACACACTCAATATCAGAGACCACCTTAAAGCCATACCTTGCGTATATATTTTTCTGCAGCTCAAAGAGCTCGCTTCCTGCCTCATCTGTGCCAAAAGCATAGTACACCTTGCATCTGTATCCGGCCTGATTTAAAAGTCTTGCTATCGCGATACCGTCTCCTGCATTATTGCCTCTGCCGCATATCACGGCAAACTCCTTTGATTTATCAAAACATGCAACAAGCTCCCGGACAACACCGGCCGCAGCCTGCTCCATCAGCACCACCGAAGGAACCAAAAAGACCTGTGATGTTGTATCGTCCAGAAGCTTCATTTCATTACCTGTAACAATATATTCCAATATTAATTCCCCTTATTCTCATTGTTTGCATTATCAGCATTTGCATTATTGGCATTGAAAACCATAGGATCGTCATATTCAATATCAAAAAGATCTAAAACCAGTAAAGGAACCTTTTTTATCATTCATAAGACTCACCCTCTATTTATTTTTGGAGTTTTTAACAATATTATAGCTGAGCTGCATAAGGCTGTCAGACAGATGAACACTCTCCACAACCACATCTTTATTTGGAATTTCAAGATCCACATGTGCAAAATTCCATATAGCCCTTATTCCTAAATCCACAAGCTTTGACGCAATAGAGTCAGCCTTTGACTTTGGCATGGTGAGCGCCGCAATATCCACCCTGTGTGTTCTGCAATACTCATCCAGCTCACTTAGCATAAGGATTGGAATACCTCGCACACTCTTTCCTGAAAGCTCAGGATTTACGTCAAAAAGCGCTGTTATGACAAAGCCAAGCTTTTCAAACTTTACATAATTGGCGAGTGCCTGGCCCAGATTGCCTGCACCGATGATAATTATTCTATGCTCTGTATTAAGTCCCATTATCTTTCCGATTTCCTCGTAGAGAAACTGAACATTATATCCGTATCCCTGCTGTCCAAAGCCACCGAAATTATTGAGATCCTGTCTGATTTGTGAAGCTGTCACCTTCATTCTGTGACTCAGATCGTTTGATGAAATACGCTCCACTCCCTCATCCAAAAGCTCTCCGAGATATCTATAGTATCGTGGCAGCCTTCTGATAACTGCCTGTGATATTTCTTTACTCAAGTCTTATTCCTCCAATCATCAGGATATCATTTCTCTTTTAAAGACAAAAACCCAAGAGTAATTATAATTTTTTTGAAGGTCATCTGTCAATGTGTTAAGAATTTAACATTCAAAAAATTCATAATTATCCCCGGGTTATATCTTATTCTAAGGCTAAAAACCAAATTTCAGATTAAATTGTCTTCTCAAGCTCCTCTCTGATTGCCTTGATGAAGCCTTCGCTGTTTAAAAACAGTAGGATTTTTCAATTGTTGTGATGAGTGCGAGATCCTTTGTCATCTTTCCGCTCTCAATAGTCTTTATACAGGCTGCCTCAAGCTTGTCTGCAAACTCAGAAAGTGCCGGAATCTTGTCAAGCTCTCCTCTTTTTCTGAGTGCTCCTGTCCATGCAAAAATAGTAGCTACAGAGTTTGTTGAAGTCTCCTCACCCTTTAAGTGCTTGTAATAGTGTCTCTGTACTGTTCCGTGTGCTGCCTCATACTCATAGTATCCGTGAGGGGATACAAGCACTGATGTCATCATGGCAAGTGAGCCGAATGCAGATGAGATCATGTCACTCATTACATCTCCGTCGTAGTTCTTGCATGCCCAGATAAATCCACCCTCAGATTTCATTACTCTGGCAACTGCATCATCAATAAGTGTGTAGAAATATGTAATTCCAGCCTTCTCAAAAGCATCCTTATACTGTGCATCAAAGATTTCCTGGAAGATATCCTTGAAGGTATGGTCATACTTCTTTGAGATGGTATCCTTTGTGGCAAACCATAAATCCTGCTTTGTATCAAGTGCATACTTAAAGCAGCTATGTGCAAAGCTCTCGATTGAATCATCCAGGTTATGCTGTCCCTGAATAACTCCTGCGCCCTTAAACTCATGTATTAATTCCCTGGTCTCAGTTCCGTCTTCTGCTGTAAATACAAGCTCAGCCTTTCCTGGACCGGCTACCTTCATCTCTGTTGCCTTGTACACATCACCATATGCATGACGAGCGATTGTGATTGGTTTAGCCCATGTCTTTACGTTTGGCTCTATACCCTTTACAACGATTGGTGCTCTGAAAACTGTTCCGTCAAGCATGGCTCTTATTGTGCCGTTAGGACTCTTCCACATCTCCTTTAAATTGTACTCTGTCATTCTGGCTGCGTTTGGTGTGATTGTCGCACATTTTACTGCGACACCGTATTTCATGGTTGCCTTTGCTGATTCAACGGTCACCTGATCATCTGTACGATTTCGCTCCTCTAAGCCCAGATCATAATACTCTGTCTTTAAATCGATAAAAGGTATTAAAAGCTCATCCTTTATCATCTGCCAGAGGATTCTGGTCATCTCGTCTCCGTCCATCTCTACAAGGGGTGTTGTCATCGTAATCTTGCTCATTCTTAAATCTCCTTTACTTAATAAGGTTCTCCCAACCAAGGTGTTCCATATTTTTCTTTGAATTGTTTATATGCTCTCTGGCGCATTTTTCTGCCAGCAGTGCGTCATGATTCTTAATTGCCTCGCATATCTGTTTATGCTCGTGAGTGGAGTTTTTGGCTCTTTTTGTCTCGCCGAGTGTCACCTTTCTCACTCTGCCGACATACTCATGATAGTCCTTTAATACCCTCATAAGCTCTTTGCTTCCGCCAGCCTCATACAATAGCTCATGAAACCTATTGTCCAGCTCAAGAAGCTGCTTTGCATTGCCCTTTTTCTCGTGGAACTCCGTGAGATAAATATTCTCCTCCATAGCTGCCATCATCTCGTCCGATATCCTCGTTGCAGCCCATCTGGCACAAAGCCCCTCAAGCAGAGCCCTTATCTCGTATATATCCCTGATATCGTCCGTGGAAACACCCTCCACGAACGCTCCCTTATTGGGGATGATAGACACAAGTCCCTCAAGCTCAAGCTGACGCAGTGCTTCCCTCACAGGAGTCCTGCTCACTCCAAGCTCATCACCGATATTCTTTTCCTTAAGCTCATCGCCCTTTGCAAATGTTCCTGCAAGTATACCATCCCTGATATGATTGTATACCTTGGCACTCAGGCTGTAATTATCATGTGACATGTACTAATCCACCTCACTATAATACTATATTAAGCTTTTTACAGCAATCAGTAATTTGAACTACAAGCTCATTATCTGTGATGGTAGTCACACGTCCCTCGTCGTACTGCTCATCTACCCATTTCTTTATCATGGTCACAAGCTTTGAGTTCTTATCTACTTTTCTGTCATCCGGCAGACGGTAGTAGGTGTTTATCCACAGCGCTATTCCTGCAAGTCCTGATGTATTGGACACAGCTACAAGAGGTGGTCTGTTTAAGAATTTACCTGTATCGAATATGTTGTAAATTTCCTCATTTTTGAGAAGTCCGTCAGCATGGATTCCGGCTCTCGTCACATTGAAGTTTCTGCCGACAAAAGGTGTACGGCTCGGCTGCACATATCCAAGCTCCTTCTCAAAGTACTCTGACAACTCTGTGATAACCGTTGTATCCATTCCATCGAGTGTGCCTTTAAGCTGTGCATACTCAAATACCATAGCCTCAAGTGGTGTGTTTCCGGTTCTCTCTCCGATACCAAACAGTGAACAGTTGACACCGCTTGCTCCGTAGAGCCATGCCGTAGTCGAATTGTTTACCGCCTTGTAAAAGTCATTGTGTCCATGCCACTCAATCTGTGATGAAGGCACACCTGCATGTGTGTTAAGTCCGTATATGATACCCGGAACGCTTCGAGGTATAACTGCTCCCGGGAAGTTTACTCCATATCCCATTGTATCACAGGCACGCACCTTAATCGGAATCTTGTACTCCTCCTGCAGCTTCATGAGCTCAACACAGAACGGAATAACAAAACCATATATATCAGAACGTGTGATATCCTCCAGATGGCACCTAGGGCTTATTCCTGTCTCAAGACACTCCCTGATGACTGACAGATACATATTCATTACCTCGCGTCTGGTCATCTTCATCTTATAGAAAATATGATAATCCGAACAGCTTACAAGTATACCGGTTTCCTTGAGTCCTATATCCTTTACAAGCTCAAAGTCCTTTTTGCTGGCACGAATCCACGATGTAACCTCCGGGAACTTATATCCTCTCTCGAGACACTTGTAAACAGCGTCCCTGTCCTTTTTGCTGTAGAGGAAAAACTCGCTCTGTCTGATTATTCCCTTAGGGCCACCAAGCTTATGTAAATAATCATAAATGGTAACAATCTGCTCCGTCGTGTACGGTGCTCTCGACTGCTGGCCATCTCTGAATGTAGTATCTGTAATCCAGATGTCCTCCGGCATATTGTGAGGCACTATTCTGTCATTGAATGCTATCTTAGGAACTTCTGAATAAGGAAAGAGATTTCTAAAAGTATTCGGCTCATCTACATCCACGAGCTGGTAAAAATGCTCTTCAAGCTGCAGTAAATTTGTTTTTTCGTTCATCAAAACTTCTCTCATCTTCACATCTCCTGTGCTTAGTTTTATCTTTTGAATAATTGTATACAATTATACTTTTTGTGTCAATAAAAAAATTTAAATCTTAGTGTAACACTTTGTTATGTCTATCATAACCTAGAGTGTAAATAAATTTTATTGGAGGTCACTTATGAGTGATTTAGCAGCAACAAACTGTTCATGCAGCAATACAGATAACGGATGCGGATGTTCTTCGATTTTATGGATTATCCTGTTACTGTGCTGCTGTTGTGGAAATGGTAACGGAGGCTCTTTCTTCGGAGGAAACGACTGTGGAAGCGGCAATAACAGCTGTATCTGGGCTATCATCTTACTTTTCTGCTGTGGTGGCTTTGGCTGTGGCGGCAGCAGCAATAACGGCTGCGGATGTGGCTGCGGCTGCTGATTTACATTTTTACTGCGGGTCTTTTCGGCCCGCAGCTTTTTACGACTTTTCAGTATTCTTTTTTTGCCTGTGCTGCTCTTTTTCTTTGAGCTTTTCAAGGACTTTACATTCGCCCTTCACCCTGTGCTTTTTGATGCATTCTTCATCTATCTCGTATACGTCGTGACCATCTATGATAAGCATATATCTTTTTTAATAATATATGCTGTAAACATGCATAATGTGAATCAGGTGACATATTATATAGAAATATATTTTAAAGGATTTTTATGGACGAGAACAGCCTGTTTACACCATTCGATGAAATAACCCAGACAAGGGAGCTTCAGATGCTTAAAACCATAATCCCATATATGCCGCATGACTCACAAAAGCAGATGACTCTTATGGTTCACTACATATCACTTATGAATTCAATGAGAATGATAGATTGTGCACCGGCACTTTCTGTTGCAGAGACAGAAAGTATGGCAGACAGAAGGCTTTCCATGCTCAATGCCTTAAAGAAATACTGCAGCAAAAGCGAACAGGATACGATAGACAATCTGTTAAATATTTTTTCAGTTTTGGACAATAGGGAGATTTATGACAAAGCAGGAATTTTTAAATAATTTTGCACAAAAGGAAAAACCGAAAGATACAACGAGCGCCATGCCATTTCTCATGGAAAGTATTAAGGAGGCAAAGCGTAACGGCATAGAATTTACCAAAGAAGAGGTATATTCCATGTGCACCGAGCTAAGCAAAAACCTGCCTGAGAAAAACCGCAGGCAGGTTGAAAGGCTTTTAAAAATGCTATAGTTAATTTTTAAACGAATCTGTATTTATGCGAAGTATCTTGTCTATCGGAGCAGGCGAATTTCCCTTGCCATCCGTACCCTCAAGGTACTTCTCCCCCGCAGATTCAAAAATGACATACAATCTTTTATCCACACTGTCAAGCTCCTCTGAGCCCGGCGGCATCTCTATTGTGATGTCGGGGCTGTTGGGCCTTGACGACAGAGCTATGAGTGATTTGTAGCACTTGATATACGATGACTCATTTCTGCCATAGGAGGTGCTCAGATATACCTTTCCTGAGGCATCAAATGTAACTCCCTGCACCCTGGCAGGTATCGTATATGTGCTCAGGCTTGTGAGCTTGTCGTCCTTTTTGTCATAATAATATGCTACCATCTTTGACTTAAAAAGGATATTATGAGTGGCTATCCACAACCTGCCTCCATAGTATGTGATGCATGACGGCTTGTTTCCCACATCAAACACATCTACCACACCTGTCGCATCGATGACCTGCTTGGAATTCGCAGTGGCCATTAGAGAGATAAAATCATACGAGATACGCTCCACAGTTGTGTCGTATGAATTGCACACCCATACATTTTCCCCGTCAAAGGCAATTCCGCCCAGGTGACTGTTTGCATCCATGCCAAGTGTCACAAGGTACTCTCCGTCCTCCCTGTCAAATACCATAAGCTCCCCGAGTGAGCCCTTGTCATCAGAATAGCTCGTGATAAGCACGTATTCGTCCGTGATACAAATTCCCTGAGGACACTGTGCCTCACTGAAAATATAATTATTGAGAAAATCATTTTCCTTCGTCTCCGGCATGCCCGGAATATCTATTTCATCTATAAAATCGTAATCGCAATCCTTAAGCGCCAGTGTATGCGCTTTTTTATTACTCCTGTAATTGTAATGCTCTACGCTGTATTCGTTGTTAATCGTCCTGACCCATTTGGCATATACCACATATCCATTTGCTTTTTCGTAGGTCAGAACATCCGCCTTTTTTGAAAAATGCTCATCCAGATACCAGCCATCAAATTTATAACCATATTTGTGTGGTTCTCTTAGTCCCATGAATTTCTGCTTTGGTGTGATGTATCCATAATTATTGATATTGTTTGCCGCACCGCCCAGATTATAGTAAATATATGAAACACCATCACTTTCTGACATATTGTCAACCAGTGTATTTAGTGATGGCCCGGAAGCAAAAGAGGCAGTTTCTGCCTCTTTTATCTCCGATGCAAACACATGAGTATTGGTAAAAATCAATGTAAGTAATATAATTAATGCTATTCTACTCTTCAACTTCAACAAGCTTGCTTGCCCTTTCTTCTATCTGTTTTGCAGCCACATCGTCCGGTGCCTGCTCATATCTGGCAAACTCATATGAGAATGTGCCGCTTCCGCTCGTCATTGAGCGAAGTGTGGCATTGTATCCATAAAGCTCCAGATAAGGAATATCCGCTACTATCTCCTGATATCCATTGTCTGTCGGGTTCATGCCCATCACTCTTGCACGTCTCTTGTTAAGCTCACCCATCACATCACCTGTATAGCCCTCAGGCACCACTACCTTAAGAGTTGCAATCGGCTCAAGAAGCACTGGCTTTGCCTCCATAATGCCCTTTTTAAAGGCCTGTTGTGTTGCCACCTTAAAGGCCATCTCAGATGAATCAACCGGATGATAAGAGCCATCATACAGCACAGCCTTTATACCCGTCACAGGATAGGCTGCAAGAGGTCCCTTTTTTCACGGACTCTGCAATACCCTTTTTCAACAGCCGGGAAGAAGTTCTTCGGTACAGCTCCTCCTACGACCGTCTGCTCAAATACATATGGCGTATCCATATCACCTGACGGCTCAAAGGTCATCTTGACATGTCCGTACTGTCCGTGTCCGCCTGACTGCTTCTTGTACTTATACTCTACGTCAGATTTTTTCCTTATAGTCTCCTTAAAGGCTACCTTTGGACGCATAAGCTCTATCTCCACCTTGTACTTTTCAAGAAGCTCACTTGCCACTACCTCAAGCTGCATATCACCGATACCATATAGTACAGTCTGTCCATTTTCACTGTCATTTACACTGTTTAGCGTCAGATCCTCCATTAACAGTTTCTGTAAAGACTGGGAAATCTTGTCCTCATCGCCCTTTTTCTTTGCCTTATAGCGCATTGCCACATACGGCTTTGATATACTTGTTCTAAGATATGTAACAGGCATATTTCTGGTGGAAAGTGAATCCGTCGTAAGAGTCTTTGTAAGCTTTGCAAGCGCTCCGATATCACCTGCATGAAGCTCCTTCACTTCCTCCACCTTACTGCCTCTCATCACATAGAGCTTACCGATTTTCTCATCGCAGTCCCTGTGGTAATTGTAAAGCACATCGTCTGTCTTAAGTACACCTGAATTAACCTTGATCAGCGAATACTTACCGATGTACGGGTCAACTATCGACTTAAACACATAAGCACTCTTTGATTTTGCAAAATCATAATCAGCATTATACACCTCATTTGTCTTGGTGTTAATACCGGTACAGCTTCTCTTCTCAGGACTTGGCAGGTATTTCACGATATCAGCCATAAGTGTATACATGCCTCTTGCGAGAATATTTGAGCCCATGAGCACCGGTACAATAGAGCCCTCAAGCACGTTTGCACGAAGCGCAGCCCTGATTTCATCCTCAGAGAACTCCTCTCCTCCGAAATATCTGTCCATGAACTCCTCACTCGTCTCAGCTACAGCTTCAACTAAAGCCTCACGACATATTCCCAGGTTCTCCTTTGAGTACTCAGGCACATCAAACTTATCCACGCCTCCGCTTTCATTCCATCTCTTTGCCCTCTGCTGGATGACATTGACATAGCCCACAAACTTCTCATTCTCTCTGATTGGCAGATGGAATGGAGCTATTTTCTTGCCGTAAAGCTCCTGCAGCTTTAATACCACATCCTTGAAGCTTGCATTGTCGATATCCATGTCCGTAACGAAAATCATCCTCGGGAGCTTGTATTTCTCGCATATCTCCCATGCTCTTTTTGTGCCTGTCTGTATACCTGCCTTGCCTGAAACCACGATGATTGCAGCATCTGCAGCCGATACAGCTTCTTCAACCTCTCCCACAAAATCAAAAAAACCAGGAGTATCGAGAATATTTATTTTGACATTATCCCACTCTATCGGTACAACCGATGTATGTATAGAGAACTGACGCTTTATCTCTTCCTTGTCAAAATCGCTGATAGTGCTGCCATCCGCTACAGTGCCCATTCTGGTGGTCTGTCCTGCCAGATATGCCATAGCTTCCACGAGTGATGTCTTGCCACAGCCGCTATGGCCTAAAAGCACGACGTTTCGAATCTTCTCAGTAGTGTAAACATTCATTTCAAGTACCTCCCTGACATTATTATAGTATGTAAACATTGTACTAATATTTTATATAATTTACAACACTTTTATGCAATCTGATTAATCATAAATGACTTTTGGCCCTCATATCATTATTATATTGGAATAAATATGCCAATAATTTATTGCTTTATAGTGTTAAATTGGATATAATATATTGTAAATATTCCGAACCACTATAGTGCGATTTTGAGAATGTGCGTGTGGTGATTCTGAATAGTTACAATAAAGAATTAGGAGATACACATAAATGCATTTTGATAAAGTTGGCTTTATAGGGCTCGGTCTGATTGGCGGCTCGATAGCCAGAAAAATGAAAGAAAATAATCCAAAGGTCTCAATTATCGCAACAGCCGGGCATCAACAGACCATAGAGGATGCCTTTGGGCTTGGCCTGATAGATAATAATGAGCTTTTAGAGCTTAACTCATTTAAAGACTGCGACGTAATCTTTCTGTGTGCACCGGTAAACAAAAATATCGAATACCTCACACAGCTTAAAGATATCATAAAGGATGACTGTATCATCACAGATGTAGGCAGCACCAAAACCCAGATTCACGAAAAGGTCATAGAGCTCGGCCTTGAGCGCAATTTTATCGGCGGTCATCCTATGACCGGCTCTGAAAAAACAGGCATACTCAATTCAGACAAGCAGCTTTTGGAAAACGCCTACTATATTATCACTCCTACTGCAGCAACTACTGAAGAAAATCAGAATGATTTCAAACAGTTTGTACTTTCACTGGGCTCGATAGCTCTCATTTTAGACTACAGGGAGCACGATCATGCTACCGCAGCCATCAGCCACCTGCCACACATGATTGCATACTCTCTCGTCAATCTGATTGAGCATATTGATTCCGAAAAAGAGACCATGAAAACTATCGCTGCCGGAGGCTTCCGCGATGTGACACGTATCGCTGCAAGCTCTCCTGTCATGTGGGAAAACATATGTGAATCCAACAAAACGCAGCTGCTCTCACTCATGGATCAGTATGAAGCCAATTTCCATAAGCTTCGCGAAATAATTGCAGATGGCTGCTCTCAAAAGATGCTCGATTATTTCCAGGACTCAAAGAATTACAGAGATTCACTTACTCTGCCAGGTGCTAAAATCCGCAAGGATTTCCACGAGGTGTTTGTCGATATCGCTGACGAGGCAGGCGGTATTGCAGTGCTTGCAAGCCTTTTAGCCTTCAACGGCATCAACATCAAGAATATCGGCATCATAAACAACCGTGAGTTTGAGGAGGGTGTACTGCGCATAGAGTTCTATGACGAAGCTGCTCTTGAATCAGCTATCAGCGTACTTAAAGAAAGAAACTATACTATTCACCGCAGATGATTTATCCTGTTATATGGTTTTAATCCCAAAAACAACGAGCCGTAAAACGAATTTGATTCGTTTTACGGCTCGTTTTATATCGTCCATGCAGCACTGTCTACAAATAAGCAGAAAACAATAACTCTTTATTAATATACACTCTCCTCAAGTACCTCATAGAAATCCTCAAAAGTCTTACGACAGCAATAAGGATCTATTATCTCAACACCCTCTGCCTTAAGCCCCGGCAAAGTAAATGACATGGCTACGCGATGATCGTCATACGTTTTAATTTTACAAGGCTTAATACACTCTGCCGGATAAATCCTTAAGCCATTTTCAGTTTCTTCAACCCTCACACCTAATTCCGCCAGGTTTTCCTCAATGGCGTTTATCCTGTCACACTCCTGCAGACGGATATGTGAAATGCCTTCTATTCCTACAGGCTCATTTGCAAACGGCGCAATCGCAGCAAGTGTCAGCGCCTGGTCTGAGAATGTTGACAAATCCCAGCTTCCGCCATGTATATGAGCATTCTTTGGTGGCATACACACTATGCCGTCTGCCTCGTCGGAAATTGTGCAGCCCATATCCGCAAGCACATCAAGAAATGCCACATCTCCCTGCAAGCTGTTCTGGTGCACGCCCATCACCTGTGACTTAACATGTAAAAGCGGGCTCATTGCATAAAAAATAGCATGCAGCCGACACATCCGGCTCTATATCATAGTCTAAGCTTTCATACGCTGCTTTCTTAGGAATAATAAAGCTGTTATTCTTTTTGTCCTGCATCACATCAAGCCCAAACTGCTTCATCATAAGACGCGTCATCTCAACATATGCCATACCATGCGTTCCTGTGACATTAATCGTAAAAGTCTTTTCCATCACTATTGCCGAGATAAGAAGGGCACTCAAAAACTGGCTGCTCTTGTCTACGTTTATATCAACAGCATCAGCATACTCCCCTGTATTTCCGATTGTAAAAGGAAATGATATACGTTTTCATCATACTCAATATGGGCACCCAGCTTTTCAAGCGATACAAGCAGATCCTTCATAGGACGCTTCTTCATCTGCTCAGAGGACACTATATGGTATCTGCCCTTTGACAGTCCAAGAAGAGCTGTAAGAAAACGTGCAGCGGTACCTGCACTTCCCACATCTATCTCAGCTTCATTCTTTGGTATCCTGCCTCCAAAGCCTGTTATTGTTATTTTTCTTTTATCCTCATCCACCAAAACCGGAAATCCCAGACGAATCAGTGCATCTATAAAATGTCTCGAATCATCACTAAAAAGACACCCTTTTAAAACGCTGCTCCCGCTTGCGAGTGCAGCGATTAAAAGGGCCCTGTTTGTGATACTCTTTGAGCCAGGTACACTGGTTACTATATCATGTGGATGATTTACTTTTTTTACTTTATAAATCATTGAAAATCTGATAAATATCAATCTTGAGTGCATCAGTGTCTGTCATACCGATAAACACAGCACCATAGTGATATACTCCTTCTTCACTGTCTGTTCTTCGTACAATCTCGATAACCGCATCCACAACCTCCTTGGTCCAAATTTGGATCCTGGTGTCATAATATGTATGTATATCGAGAGGTATACTTTTAATCAACATATTAGTATATATGATTGATTTTTACAAGTAAAATTTATTCAGCTGCCTCATCGTCCATATGCATATCGTTTGTTATAAACATCGCATCACCAAAGCTGAAAAACCTGTATCTTTCCTCTACAGCCTCTTTGTATGCATTGAGGACATGCTCTCTGCCTGCTAATGCTGACACAAGCATGACAAGTGTAGACTGTGGCAGATGGAAATTTGTAATCAGACAGTCAATCACCTTAAAGCTGTATCCCGGATAAATAAAGATATCCGTCCATCCGCTGCACTCTTTTAGCACGCCGTTTTCATCGGATGCCGCCTCTAAGGTACGAGTGCTTGTAGTGCCAACAGATATTATTCTGCCGCCATTTTTCTTGCATTATTAATCTTGTCTGCAGCCTCCTGTGACACCATGTAAAACTCAGAATGCATATGGTGATCAAGCACATTATCCACCTTTACCGGTCTAAACGTGCCAAGCCCCACATGTAAAGTCACCTCTGCAATATCCACACCCTTATCTTTTACCTGCTGTAAAAGCTCCTTTGTGAAATGCAGTCCTGCCGTAGGCGCAGCGGCCGAGCCGTCATACTTTGCATATACTGTCTGGTAGCGGTTCTTGTCCTTTAGCTGATGTGTGATGTATGGCGGCAATGGCATCTGTCCGAGCTTATCAAGTATCTCCTCAAAAATACCCTCATAGCTAAACTGTATCAGCCTGTTTCCATCATCAACCACATCTATTACTTCACCGGTTAAAAGTCCGTCACCAAATATAATCCTTGTGCCCGGTTTTGCCTTTTTACCCGGCTTTACAAGAGTCTCCCATACGTCATTTTGTCTGCGCTTTAGAAGAAGTATCTCTATCTTTGCCATAGTGCCTTCTTTCACGCCAAAAAGACGTGCAGGAATTACCTTTGTATTGTTGAGCACAAGGCAGTCGCCCGGTCTTAAATATTTAACAATCTCCTTGAACACATGATGGCTGACTTCTCCTGTCTTCTTGTCAAGCACCATGAGTCTTGAGCTGGAGCGGTCCTCCAAAGGATCCTGTGCTATTAGCTCCTCCGGAAGATCATAATCAAAATCTTTTACGTCCATAATTTTCCTATTCCTAACACTATACTAACGTCTAACCACGAAGTGTGATACCTGCAGTCTCTTTAAGATGAGCAAGTATATCCTTTACAAAGCCCTCGACCTTCTTAGTCTTAAGCTCCTCATCCTTTGGTGTAAATACTACACTGTACGCCATGCTCTTCTTATTCGGAGGAAGCTGTACACCCTCGTAAACATCAAACAGTGTAACATCTGAGACATAATCACAGGCTTCTCTGATACCGTTTTCAATCTGCTCACATGTGATATCCTTGTCCACAACAAAAGCAAAATCTCTCTTCTCATCATCAAATTTTGAGATTGGAGTAAATACTCTGTCCTTTCCATACCACTGTGAAAGAACTCTTAAATCAAGCTCCATCACATATGCCGGTACTCTCATGTCAAGCTCATCGCATATCTCATATCTTACCTGACCGAGATATCCGATTTTTTGTCCGTCACAGAATACCTCTGCTGTCTGATATGGATGAAGGAATGGCTTTTGAGCCGGCTTGTATGTAAACTTCACATCAAGTGCATCTGCTACAGTCTCAGCCAGTCCCTTTATAGTAAAGAACGATTCATCCTCACCGAATACGCCTGCGCAAAGTGTCTCTCTCTCATCCGGATACTCTGTAAGCGGAAGCTCCTTTGCGATAAAGATATTTCCCAGCTCAAAGATTCTTCCCTCCAGGATACCCTTCTTCTGGTTTCTTGCTATGGCATAAAGCATCTCAGAAGCAAGTGTTGTTCTCATAAGCGAGAGGTCAACATTGATTGGGTTTATAAGCCTGATAGCATGTCTTTCAGGTGCATCCTCCGGGAATCTGAGCAAATCAAGATCAGCAGGTGAGAAGAATGAGTAATGTATTCCCTCATACGCGCCTGCTGCACAGAGCACCTCTTTTATCTTGCGCTCTGTCTGCTGTCTAAGGTTGAGTCCTCCGAGTGTAACCTGTGCCGTAGGCATGAATTCAGGAATGACATGGTCATAGCCATACATACGGATAACCTCCTCGGCCACATCCGGATAATCCTCCATATCCTCACGATATGCAGGAATCATGAGTGTCAGCTCATCACCGCTTACAACCGGTGCAAAGCCTAAATTTGTGAGTATTCTCACAATATCCTCTGTAGGTACCTCTATTCCAAGCACACCATTAACCTTTGCAATAGAAACCTTCATCTCTTTTGGCTCAAGCGAATTTCCTGTAGTCACCTCAACGTGAGTTGAAGAAACCTTACCACAGCCAAGCTCCTCCATCAGGTGAAGCGCTCTCTTCATAGCCATGGCTGTTGTATACTCGTTTACACCCTTTGAGTAAAGTGCACTCGAATCAGAAGCCTGTCCCAGCGCACGAGAGCTCTTTCTGATATTATCTCTTGCAAATTTTGCAGATTCAAACATCACCTCTGTTGTACCGTCGTTAATCTCAGAATTTAAGCCGCCCATGATACCGGCAAGCGCAACTGCCTTCTTTCCGTCACAGATAACAAGGTTATTGCTGTTTAACTCAAATTCCTTCTCATCGAGTGTGACAATTTTCTCTCCATCGTTTGCACGTCTTACTACAATCTCATCTCCCTCAAGGTATGAGTAATCGAAAGCATGCATTGGCTGTCCGAGCTCTTTTAAAATAAAGTTAGTGATGTCTACCACATTTGAGATAGAGCCTATTCCAACAAGTGCAAGACGTTTTCTCATCCATGCCGGTGACTCAGAGATTTTTACATCATGCACATAGTGAGCTGTGTAGCGAGGGCAGATGTCCTGTGCCAGGACAGATACCTTGAAATTTTCCTTCTTCACATCATCAGTAGTATAGTCAAGTGCAGGCTCCTTAAGCTCTTTTCCCAAAACAGCAGCAACCTCTCTTGCCATGCCATATATACACTGACAGTCAGGTCTGTTTGCTGTGATTGCAATATCAAAAATCCAGTCATCAAGGCCAAGGATAGGTTTTACATCATCTCCCGCCTTAGCATCCTCAGGTAAAACCAAAAGTCCGTTGTAGCCTGCACCCGGATAAAGGTCCTCATTTAAGCCAAGCTCTACGCCTGAGCATAACATTCCATATGAATCATATCCACGCAGCTTGCCCTGCTTTATCTCCATCACGCCCTCTATTGTAACGTGATCCTTTGCTGTGGCATATACTGTGGCACCGATAAGTGCAAGAGGATATTTGCCACCTGCCTTTACATTGTCCGCTCCACAGCAGATCTGGAATGTGCCATGTGCTCCGGCATTTACCTGACACAGACTTAGGTGTGTCTCCGGAATCGGCTCACATTTTTCTACAAGGCCGACTACTACGTTTGAGATATCCTTTCCCACCTCATATGATTCCTCAACCTCGAAACCACATGAAAATAATTTTTCCTCTAACTCCTTTGGTGTTACATCTATATCTACATAATCTTTTAACCAGCTAAGTGGTGTTAACATAATTTTTGCCTCCTGTTATATATTCAAGAAATGAATCTAGTTGTCATCAATCTGGTCTAATACCCTAAGGTCTGACTCGAATAAAAGCTTGATGTTGTTAATTCCGTATTTGAGCATTGCAATACGCTCAAGACCGATACCAAATGCAAATCCGCTGTACTCATTTGTGTCTATGCCACAGCCCTCAAGCACCTTTTTATTTACCACACCTGCACCAAGCACCTCAATCCAGCCTGTGCCCTTGCATAAAGAGCAGCCCTTGCCGTGGCACTGGAAGCAGCTTACATCAACCTCTACAGACGGCTCTGTAAATGGGAAGTATGAAGGACGAAGACGTGTTGTGACATTCTTTCCGAACATCTTCTTTACAAGCTGGTCAAGCATACCCTTTAAATCGCAGAGTGTGATGCCCTTATCTACCACAAGTCCCTCCATCTGTGTGAACATAGGAGAATGTGTCGCATCATCATCCGAACGGAAAACCTTACCCGGTGAAACAACCTTGATAGGCGGCTTCTTTGCTTCCATAACGTGAATCTGTCCTGCTGAGGTCTGTGTACGAAGTAAGAACTCAGGTGATAAGTAGAACGTATCCTGCATATCACGCGCCGGATGATCCTTTGGAGTATTTAAAGCTGTAAAATTATAGTAATCATTCTCGATTTCTGTACCCTCGTAAACCTCAAAGCCCATAGATGTGAAAATCTCTGAGAGCTGGTCCTTTACCTGTGTTACAGGATGAAGATTACCCTTTTTGCTTCTCTTTGCAGGCATAGTGACATCTATTTTCTCGCTCTCATACTTGCGCTTAAGTGCCTCTGCCTCAAATTTCTTAACCTTCTCATCAAGAAGCTTCTCAACTGCCTCACGTGTCTCATTGACCCACTGGCCTACCTTTGGTCTGTCCTCCGGAGCAACATCCTTCATGCCCTTTAAGACAGCTGTGAGCTCACCCTTCTTTCCAAGAATTGCAGCACGCACATCATTTAATTTTTCAAGGCCGTCAGCCTTATCAATTTCAGCAAGTGCTTTCTCTCTGATCTGTTGAATTTTGTCTCTCATCGAATTTCACCTCATAATATTTTTCTTAATTTGCATAAACTCGTAACTCCAAGCTCGAATTTCCCGTTTATGCGATAAAAAACGCCCCTGCATGGCTATTAAACCGTGCAGGGACGAAAATTCCGCGATACCACCCTGATTTCCATTGACGTTTTACTCAATGGACTCTCATTGATATGTGTAACGTACATAACACGTCATGAACTACTGTACTTCATCCATGCAGCTTCAGTGTGAACTTCAATCAATAGCCTTTTTGTAAGACTGCTTTCAGCCGATGACAATCTCTCTCTGGTCAAAGTACTATAATCTACTATGCACCTTCATTGCTTTTATTATATATAGCTGCGACATATATATCGCAAATGCTTATTTCTTAATAACACATAAGTCATTTTAGCACAATCTCTATATTTTGCAAGTAGAAAATTTTATATTTGATTTATATTTTATTTCTAAGCCCCTTAGGATAATGGTTTTTAACCTGTGTGCCATTCACCTTGCCCCAGCCGGCCGTGTATCCGTCCACACATACAAGTGCCCAGCCCTTTTTGCATTCAGCCGCCTGCTCATCAGATAACACGACTGACTGACCATTGAAAAAGCCGATAGTCTGCGGATTGTCACATGTAAGTTTTACTAGATTTTTAGCATCATTTAGCTTAAGTGCAAGTGCCAGCGAATGCGACGGCTCAAAGCGCTGTTTTTTAAACTCTCCTATATGAAGCCCTGCTCGCTGCACCTTAAGCCCTTTAATATCAACTTCCATATCAGGCAGCCTGTAGAGTTGCTCCCCAAACATGACAAGCCTTGAGTTTTTAATCCATGCTGCCACATCCTCTGATATGGTCTCATCAAGAAACTCTGAGAGAAGCTTCATATTTTCTTTTGTGAGAGCCGGCTTTGTTTCATTTTTCCTGTTCTTACTATTTTTGTTCTTTTTGATTTTCCTGTCAGCTTTAAGGCCTGTGTCCTCTACTTTATTACAGCTATCCTCGCATACATCATAATCCACACCAAGCTCATTAACACTGCCTCTTCTCACAAGCTTTGCCACAAAATGCCCTTCTCCGTCCACCTTATGCGGCCAGAAGCGCTCCATTTCTTCAAGTGTAAAATCAGGATGTCTCTCCAAAAAAATACTCAATTACATCCTCATTTTCTTCCTTCGAGAATGTGCAGGTGCTATATACTATCACGCCTCCCGGCTTAAGCATCACCGCAGCATTGTCCAGTATTTCCTTCTGCCTTGCCGCACAGATTGCCACATTTTCCATGCTCCACTGCTCTATTGCCTCAGGCAGCTTTCGAAACATTCCCTCTCCCGAGCAGGGTGCATCAACCTGTATAGCATTAAAAAAGCCCGGGAAATGTGAAGCAAGCACAAAGCTGTCCTCATTTGTCACAATCGCATTTTTAATTCCCATACGCTCTATATTCTGCGACAAAATCCGGCTTCTTTGTGTGTTAATCTCATTTGATACCAAAAGTCCGCTGTCTCCTAAATATGTGGCAAGCTGTGTGCTCTTTCCACCGGGTGCCGCACACAGGTCAAGCACTCTCATACCCGGCTTTGGAGCTAAAAGTGCAGCCGCCGACATGGCACTTGGCTCCTGTATGTAGTAAAGCCCCATCTCATGATACGGATGCTTTCCCGGACGCACATTCTCATCAAAGTAATATGCCTCATCTGCCCACGAAACCTTTTTATCTGGAGAAATTCCAAGTACCTTCAATATCCGCATTCTTTCTTCTTGGCTTTGTACCTTTAATGTATTAAATCTGAGTGCCTGAAATCTGTTATTGTCATAGCTGTATAAGAAATCATCCCACTCATTGCCCAGAAAGGCCTTCATCTTTTTTCTAAACTCTATCGGTAAATTCATCATCAAATCCTCTTGTTTTCTTACGAAATAATTACAATGTATCTTACTATCACACACATAGTCATGTATCTAAGCACTTCGATATTACCACATTTCTACTATCCATGCTATCAATTTTTTGTATACATATCACTGCTCACTACGTACACTGCTTATATCCACCACTGTCACATTCTTATAATAATATCCGATTATATCCTTATAGCTGCTTCCTGCCTTTGCCAGCTTGTCTGCCCCATACTGGCTGAAGCCTATTCCATGGCCGAAGCCTCCGCCGGACAGTGTATAGTGACCATTTGCACCGGCACTCACACTAAAGCAGGCGCTTGGTATCATCGACATATTCTCCCTCACAGAGCCATCGTTTAATGTAACTTTTTTCTGATAATGCCCTAACGCCTTTCTTATATCATTCTCCGCCGTAAAGGTCTGCGATTTGTTTCCGTAATTTATTGTGAGCGAAAGTACATAACCAGCATCCGACGTCTTATCGACAGAAATACCTGTTGCTGTGCCGTACTGAGGATCATTGTATGCCGATAAATCAAGCTCCGAGATCCATCTGTAGTATGGCGAATTGTCATCCACCGACTCCACCTTGTGTATGAAATCCGGTGTACTCGAAGACCATACCTCCATATTCTCGGTTTTTCCGGCAGACGTAGAAAAATAATAACATGTTATTAAGCTCCTTCCGCATGAGACAACCTGCCCTGCCGTAGCTTTTACAGCCTCATCGGTCGACTGCTTTGTTTCTGAAGCGTTATAGACCTGAAAAGCCGTGGTATTGTCAATATTTGCTCCGTATAGCGCATACTGTGTATTTTTCATCTGTGAATATACAAAGGTTCTTGCGCAAACAGCCTGAGCCTTAAGCGCCTCTGCATCAAATGTAGACGGCATCTCCGACGGCAGCACATAGCGCACATATGTCTCCACATCGACTGTATTCACCGCCACAATACCTTCCTCTGTCCCGATAAACTCAAATGAGCCCGGATAGCTCTTACCGTTTATGCTGACATAATTGTCCGCTGAGCTCACCTTTATCCGGCTTTTTTGCGCATTTGCCATATATGCACCCACATCGTCAATAGCATTGCTTCCACAGTCAGCATCATCCACATAAATGTTAGCTGCGGCAGCTGCCGCAATTGTTGGAAATGCATCCTTTCCATCGTTTTTTATAAGCACTCTTATGTATGTAAGGTCAGGTACCTGTCTTCTGACAATGGCACATATCCTGCCGGAATCAAGTATGTAAGAAAGTGTTTCACTTCCGATTATCAGGTCAGAAACCGCTATTTCCTTAGGTGAAGTGCCTGTCTCATCATACACCGGCAGCTTGTCTGACTGCATTGGAATGTCACCCTGCCCTGCAATCTGCATGGTACCGTCTCCGTACGACAGCATCACACCTGATATATCATCCGGCTTTATCTGTATCTTTTTGACCTTAGAGCCACTGATTTCAATATCACAGACACCTGTAAAGTTCTCTTCCATGGTACCCTTTGCCCTGTATAGATCCCCATCACATATGAAAATCAGCCTTCCATCGTCATTTGACACAATATATGCATTCTCATACACCATATCCTTCGTCACAGCCCTCGCCTGTTTTTACAAGTGTCCCTTTTTCCTTTTGTACCATAACAATTGCAAAAACAATAACCACGCATACCATGGTTATCGCAAGCATTATCCAGACCATCTGATTCGGCTTTTGCCGTCTTCGTCTTCCATTTGCCAAATTTCTGTTCTCCTTAACACCCAAATAGTGGTTACTGCTCAAAAAATGGGAGCTGCAAAAACAGCTCCCTTTATCATCTGTACCTAAGAATCCTTTGTGCTTTAAAAATCTTTTGTATCTCATAAAGCTTTTGTACGTCCAGAGTTCTTTTGTACATTATTATTCTTTTGTAAGAACCCAAAATGCCGGCCCTGTAATTTAGACTCCTAGCGCTCTTGCTAGGTGGGTAACCGCAGTCTGCCTTCTGCCTTCCGCTGCATAATGACGGCCTGACATCCAACAGCTCATATAGGAATCCCGTTTAAAGTAAATGTAGGTTCTAAATACACAGGGTTGTCGAACATCTCAGGTATCTTTGTAAATTCATTATACTTTATTATGTCTCATGTTGCAATGCAAAATTCATGTTAGAATTTAACAAATTTTTCTCTGGCATTTCGTAACATATTTGAAAACCAGATAATTACTGCGACGAATATAATCATCTCCACATATGACCAGTACGGTATTTTTTTGAGGCAATCCGAAACTATCGCAACTATACTGATAACAAAAATCACAATGCCAAATACAAGCGACTTTGGATAAATATAAGCTATATATCCGGCCGTATCCTTTATCTTTTTCATCTCATCCTCAGCCACAAAGGTGCTTTCAATTTTGCCGCTTTTCTTCATTCGTAGTGACACAAATATTATGTAAATTCCTAATATCAGCGTGACCGCATCTATTATAATAAAATAGTTCATGCTTCTTTCTCCTGTATCTTTATTTATTATTCCTAAATAGTTACCACGGATTTTATGATTAAAGGGTCAAAATACCTTTTGACCCTCATATCATTTTATTTATACAAAAAAATATGTAAAATCATCAAAACTAGTATAACCTCATGTAAGGAAAAAATAAATGGTAAATAAGTCTCATCTATTTCTTAAATT
>ENA-OQIA01000031-OQIA01000031.1-human-gut-metagenome-genome-assembly--contig:-NODE-31-length-40900-cov-3.799892_pt1 | contig 40900 bp, 39 predicted proteins | sample MGYA00242571_ERZ504735 | MGnify/ENA primary metagenome ERZ504735 (study PRJEB26092, sample SAMD00036442) | human gut metagenome | host: Homo sapiens | study: EMG produced TPA metagenomics assembly of...
GTTCGTCAGACCAGAGATTTGCCCGTGAGTTAGTATATTCCTCACATCCAGCTTCCTTCAGATTCCATCTCACGATGGACACCCTTGCTTTCGGCTATATCCTTCCCACTACCGGGCGGATTCGGGACTTTAACCCGTTAGAAACGTGCGCCGCTAGGCGCACAAGCCCAAAAAAGAGAGCCTCTTTTAAGAGGCTCGACTTTTGCATAATAATTAATTCACAGAGTGAGGATTTTCCGTTCAATACACTGCCTTCACCGGAGAGTACACAGTATGTTCCGAAGAAAAAATATGAACGCCCACGGGTTTCCAATATGTCAAATGACAGTTTAGACTTGCGAACTGCCATAACCTATCCGTAAATAATCCCGTGGCTAACTTCATATTTTTTCTGAGGAATACTACTGTGTGCTACACCGGTGCTCACAGCCCACAAACGGAAAATCCGCCCTCCTAACAAAAATTGAATCTTTTGCCAACTCTACTTCTTTGTGATGTAACCCTGTGCCTTAAGAAGCTCTGCACAAAGCACTGCTCCACCGGCTGCACCACGTACTGTGTTGTGTGAGAGTCCGACGAACTTCCAGTCATAGACTGTATCCTCTCTGAGACGTCCGACATTGATTCCCATACCATGCTCATAATCCACATCAAGTGCAACCTGAGGACGATTATCCTCTTCACAGTATCTGATGAACTGCTTTGGTGCGCTTGGAAGCCCAAGCTCCTGTGGTACTCCGCTGAACTTCTCGAGTGCCTCGATGAGCTGCTCCTTTGTAGGGTTCTTTTTGAACTTGACAAATACAGCTGCTGTATGACCGTTTAATACAGGAACACGGATACACTGGCATGTGATAACCGGTGACTCTGCAGGAACGATCTGTTTCTTCTCATCATCCACATATCCCCAGAGACGAAGTGGCTCTTTCTCAGATTTCTCTTCCTCTCCACCGATGAATGGAATGATATTTCCAACCATCTCAGGCCAGTCCTTGAATGTCTTTCCGGCACCTGAGATTGCCTGATATGTTGTAGCAACAACCTCATATGGCTCAAACTCTTTCCATGCTGTAAGAACCGGAGCATATGACTGAATTGAGCAGTTTGGTTTTACTGCTACGAAGCCTCTCTTTGTACCGAGACGCTCCTTCTGATATTTGATAACCTCCATGTGCTGTGGGTTGATTTCAGGTACAACCATTGGCACATCAGGTGTCCATCTGTGGGCACTATTGTTTGAAACTACAGGAGTCTCTGTCTTTGCGTAGTCCTCCTCGATCTTCTTGATCTCGTCCTTTGACATATCAACGGCTGAGAATACGAAGTCAACCTGTGAAGCAACCTCTTCTACCTCATTGACGTTCTTTACGATGATTTTCTTAACTGCCTCAGGCATTGGTGTGTCCATTTTCCATCTATCACCAACGGCGTCCTCGTATGTCTTGCCTGCACTTCTTGGGCTGGCTGCAATTGTTGTTACCTCAAACCATGGATGATTCTCTAAAAGAGAAATAAATCTCTGTCCTACCATTCCTGTTCCACCGAGGATACCTACTTTAAGCTTTTCACTCATTACTCTAATCTCCCTATCTTCTAGAATTTCTTCGACCATGTCATACACTATACTTTGACATTAAAATCAGGTTTTGTCCGTCTGTCGCGTACAACTGTCTTTATAGGAAATATATTACTTGAAACTCTAATGAAAAACAAGGAAAAAACTATATTAAATTAATAATTTTTCTCCATGTTTTTTATAAAATATGCACAAAAACTACACTTCATCCTGCCAATTTGACTTCATATACTCGTCGTAAACGGCAATTACCTTGTCCATTGATGTCTTTGATGGTGCTCCAACTGTACACCTTGTGCTGACACAGGTCTCCATTGAAATGGCATCAAATACATCCTCCTCAAATACCGGAGAGATAGCCTTGAGCTCGTCAATGCTCATATCGTCGATTGCAATGCCCTTGTCGATGCAGTAAAGCACTATTCTTCCTACAATACCATGTGCATCCCTAAACGGTACACCCTTTTTAACGAGATAATCAGCTGCATCTGTGGCATTTGTAAAGCCATTGTTTGCACTCTTTCTCATCACGTCCTTGTTAAACTTCATTGTATCAATCATTCCCGTAAAAAGTGCGATACATCCCTTTGCAGTGTCGAATGCATCAAATGCCAGCTCCTTATCCTCCTGCATATCCTTGTTGTACGCAAGCGGAATACCCTTCATGGTGGTAAGAAGCGACATGAGTGCACCGTATACACGGCCTGTCTTTCCTCTGACAAGCTCTGCTATATCAGGATTTTTCTTCTGTGGCATGATTGAGCTTCCTGTGCTGTACGCATCGTCAATCTCAACAAACTGGTATTCGTTTGAATTCCATATGATAATTTCCTCAGAAAAACGTGACAGATGCATCATGATAGTTGAAAGAGCCGATAAAAACTCAATCAGATAATCTCTGTCTGACACACCATCCATACTGTTAAGTGTCGGTCCGTAAAAATCCAGAAGCTGTGCTGTATAGTCCCTATCAAGCGGATATGTAGTGCCTGCGAGTGCTCCTGAGCCAAGCGGACAATAGTTCATTCTCTTATATATATCGCACAGTCTTGATCTGTCTCTCTTAAACATCTCAAAATATGCGCCCATATGGTGAGCCAGAGTGATTGGCTGTGCCTTCTGCAGATGTGTAAAGCCCGGCATGATAGTCTGTGTGTTTTCCTTCATAATCTTAAGGATAACAGCTAAAAGCTCCTTAAGCTCATCATCAGTCTCCTTCACTGTCTTTCTGGTGAAAAGACGCATGTCAAGAGCTACCTGGTCGTTTCTGCTTCGGCCTGTGTGAAGCTTCTTTCCTGTGTCACCAAGCCTGTCTATGAGTGTAGCCTCAACGAAGCTGTGGATATCCTCATACTTTGAGCTGATTTCAAGCTCCCCTGACTCTACCTCCTTAAGTATCTGCTTTAGGCAAGCCACTATATCATTGCTCTCTGCCTGTGAGATGATGCCCTGCTTTCCAAGCATCGTAACATGGGCGATGCTGCCCTCTATATCCTCTTTATAAAACTTCTGATCAAATGAAATGGACGCATTGAAATTGTAAACGAGCTGATCTGTCTCCTTTGTGAAACGTCCTCCCCCATAACTGTGCCATGAGATTCCTCCTTGATTATTAAATGATGATTTATTTTCATGTATCACAATGTATTGTATAAAAATAAGATGTGATACCGCCGCCTGCTCTAAACAGCCGCTTTACTGTGCTAAATTATATAATAATTTTTACTGTCACGCAACCACATTTTCACCCACGTGCTGCAATCTCTCTGTCACGCTGCTCCTTGGAAAATACACAGCCGCAGTAGTACTGCCTGTACATATCATACTGCTTTGATATCTCCGTGGACTTTTTATAGCCCTCTTTCTTCTTAAAATCAGAGAAAAGATATCGCACTCCATATTGGCTCTCTAAGTCTTTTCCTATCTCATTGAGCTTTTCGGCATTCTTCAACGGGCTGATGGAAAGTGTCGTAGTAAAAAAATCAAAGCCATGCTCCCTTGCATACTGTGCACTCTCCTCAAGACGCAGCCTGTAGCACTTAAAGCACCTCTCACCGCCCTCAGGCACAGCCTCCATGCCGCGTGCCATATCGTAAAAGCGCTTGGTGTCGTACACACCCTCCACAAAGTGAACCGGATTTTTCACCGGAAACTCATCTATAAAGCGCTTCTGCTCCTGTGCTCTCATGTGATATTCCTCTGGCGGATAAATGTTTGGATTGTAATAAAACACAGTCACCTTAAAATACTCCGAGAGCGTCTGTATGCAGTATGTGCTGCACGGTCCACAGCAGCTATGAAGCAAAAGACGTGGAGTGCAGTCATTGTCCACACAATTTTCTTTTATTAAATCTTCCATTAATTTTTGATAATTTATTTTGTTTGCCATATTATATTATTTCTTTCTCAAAATTCAAAAATTTTTGACATATCCCAAAATATTATTTCAGATAACTATTCTGCATATTTACTATTCTGATTAATTACTATTTCCGATATAAGCTGCATAATACGAACAAGGGCCGGAAGTCTCCTCCCGGCCCGGCTCATACTAATCCTCTTCTTCATATCCGAACATTAGTCTAAAAATCTTTTTTCCTGTTTCAGTCTTGAATATGCGCTTGTATGCCTTGTCGATTGCACGGTTTCCCGCATCATCCTCATACAGATTTACGAGGAAATCAGCCTCAACGAGTATCTGATAATCAAGACCATCTATATTGTCATATGTGTGATGGTGACCTATGAGAAAACAAATTCTTTCAACTATGTAATTCTCAAAGCCAAGCTGTGAGAGCATCTTCTGGGCGATTATCGGTCCCTCCTGCTCCTGAAGCTTTCCATCGCACCTGCCATACTTCTCCTCCGCCACACGTATACCGATATCGTGTGTGTAAGCCGCTGCCTCAAGTATAAAGAGCGAAGCATCATCAAGCTCCTCTCCTATACCGATAAGCCTTGCATAGCTGTGCACCTTGGTGAAATGCTGGATTCTCTTTGGATCGCCATCATAGTAGGCAATCATATCCATAAACAAGTCGTCTAACTGTTGTTTACTATAACTGTCACTATCCATTTAATATATTTTTCTCCTGATAATATGTTAATTAGTCTCATTGCCGGCTTTACACCGACAATGATAACATACTACAAAGCGATCATTTTTTCTAATATTTTTACACAAATATTTCTTATTTTTTTGAAATCATTGTGTTGTTTGTCGCACTGTTATGTGGGAACAGTAACATCACTACTTTGCATCACGGAAAAATCCCCTGAATGCGAATTCTGACAAAGGCTTCTTGTAAAGCAGCTCTCCTATCAATATCTCAAGCGCTCCACCTGCAAAAATAGCAATATAGCCTAGCAATGCCACCACCGGGAGTCCAAGCTTAAAAACAGCATTAGAAACCGGCACAAACGCTGCTCCTGAAAACACAGTAAAAACGCCCATAAACAAAACCATGAATACGATAAAGCCAAGTACAAAATACTTATAGCATATGCTTGTGTACAGATATACTATAAACAGTGCAACATCAAGCGTAAAAAGTGTGTAGATAAGCTGCGTCTTATCTGCCACTCCATACTGTATCAGAATGACTCTTTCTACCACCAGAAATGTAAAAATAACAAGATTGATTACCGTGCTTGACATCACCGGAATGTATATCTGCAGCTTCTTTTTCAGTGATGTGGACTGGATAAGCTCTGACACATCCATCGACATGATGAGCTGGAATGTGAACATACCACTCATCATAAAGTATATCCCGCCTATGATTGTAGTTCCTTTGCTCATTATATCGGATGCAATTCCGATTACTGCAAAGAATACAAGCATGATCACATTCAACTTCAGTTTGTAGCCATATCTCAACAATTTAAATCCTAATTTAATATCTTTCAGCATAATATTTCTCCTTTTCAAATATACTTCCAATTTAAAATACCTCTACACATCAAAATATGATCTGCGGATACGCATCATCATATGATAATATGTCGCTGCTATCACTCCTACAAGCACCACTGCTAACACAGGTGCGATAAACCACATTCTCCCGCCATAGATCAAAACAGCTATACTACCTGCAATTGCCGGGAAGATAACTATAAGCGCCAGCAGATAAATATACATTCCCATATCCATGTATCTGAATATATTTAATGAGCCAACCGAAACAATTGAAGATATCATAATAATGTCAAATATCGACCAAATATTAACTCCAAATTTAATAAATGGTATTGAAGCAATGAGTATTGTAATTCCAATACGCAGCGGTCTTATAAGTATATCCACAAGAACTGCATTCTCAAAGTATCTTACTCCGTTAAAACCTGCCTTTAAAAAATGCATGCCAAATGCATTCTTCTTGCACATACAGCCGAAGCAGAAATAGTCCTGCACCACCTCACACATCATATAAAAATCATAAACAATTACTATAACTCCTATCCATGCCCAGATTGTTTTCGAACAGGCAATTAGCATTGATGTAAAAATTGCTAAAAACGGAATCAGTATATTTGTTATAAGACGATACTTGCGATTAGTCATAACACGGTAATCCCTGATGTATGTTAGAACTTCATTCTTTGCTTTGTTATCTTTTTTATTAATTGTTCTTTCAGTATCATGTTCCTGTGAAACCATTTTTTCATTCATACTTCCTGACTTATTTTCCATAACACCTTACCTCGCACTAGCGCATCACAATCTTTGTGTTATTTTTCATGACCGCAACGCTTATCTGGTAAAGTGTCGGAATCTCCTTTGTCACATTAAATCCTGCAAGCTTATCTATATTTTCCGCCAAGCATATGCCCTCAAAGCCATACGGATTTTTTGTCATTGAATAAAGCACCTTACCGGCAGCCTCTGTATCTGCTGCATCTCCTTTAATCAGGATATATTTTTCCTTCAAATCCTCGACAAAGCCCTGCTCCACAATCTGTCCGTTTTCCATTATAATGGCATAATCGGTGATATTTTCCATATCTGAGATATTGTGCGTAGAGAAAAATACGCTGCGCTTACCGTTGCCCTCATGGATATACTCGCCAATCATCTGACACAGCTTATCTCTCATCAGCGGATCAAGCGGCGATGCCGGCTCATCCAGCAAAAGAAGGTCTGTCTTTCGCGCCATGACTCCTGCCAGCATGAGCTTCATCTTCATACCATCCGAAAATGAGCTGTTGGCTTTCTTCATATCAATGCAGCCATGTGAAAATATTGCAAGCTCCTCACAATATCTGTGAAAATCATCTGCTGAAAAATCATCAAACATCAGCTTGCTGATTTCCTCGATATCCTTAACTGTCCACTGCGGCAGATAGTATTTGCCGGGGCCGGTATAGCCTATGCGGTTTTTAATATCTCCCGAGTTTTCCTTCTGTTTGTCGGAATACTGTCCAAAGTATGTGATTTCACCTTTATAGTCTAGCCTGATTCCTGCTAATATATTTAAAAGCGTTGTCTTTCCTGCTCCGTTTTCTCCGATTAAAGCTGTGGCAAAGCCCTGCGGTATTGCGAAATTCTCCACATCCAGTGTAAAATTTTTAAGTTCCTTTGTGATTTTTGCTGCCTCAATTGCATTCTTTGTTGTCATTTTCATTCCTCCTGACTCGTTTCATATCTTTATTTATCCACCTCAAGCAACGCCTCAAGCATTCCCTTAAGCTCGTCGTTCGAGATTCCGGCTACCTCAGCCGCGGCTATCGCGTCTGTCAGCGATTCCTCCACCTTGCGCAGATGCTGTTCCTTTATCATCTCACTGTCCTGTGCATTGACATAAAAGCCCTTGCCCTGCGCCGCTGTGATAAGCCCCTCATCTGCAAGCTGCTCATAAGCCTTCATCGTGGTTATCACACTGATTTTCAGGTCCTTTGCCAGCCCTCTTATCGACGGAAGGAACTCCCCCTGCTCATACCTGCCGGCCAAAATATCTGTCTTGAAGCTGTCCGCTATCTGCTGATAGATGGGCACTCCTGAATTTTGCATCAGCTTCATATGCTACCTCCGTACTGTATTTATCAACTGTTTATGTGTTATATATGCACTATATACATCATGGTGTCAATACCTTTCTGAAATTACTCTCTTAAAATTTCAACTCAAAATTTTGATTTGACATACACTCTTATATCTGATACTATAATATAGCTTGCCGATATGGCTCAGTAGGTAGAGCGACGCACTCGTAATGCGTAGGCCACCGGTTCGATCCCGGTTATCGGCTTCATACATAAAAAACACCTCATTACAAAACCGAATGAGGTTGTTTTTTATTACAAAAATCCCTTGACATTTATAAAAAATATATTAAAATTATCTCGTTGGTTTATTTTTAGTAAACAAAAAAATCTATTATTAAACCTACAGTAAATATAACGTAAAAATGTATTAGAAAAGGAAGTAAGCATGGATATCGGACATCGTATGAAGGAGCTTCGTATCCAGTACGGACTTACCCAGCAGGAGCTTGCTGACAGAGCTGAGCTGACGAAGGGATTTATCTCCCAGCTTGAGCGAAATCAGAATTCACCGTCAGTCGGCACCCTGCTTGATATCATCCAGTGCCTGGGTATGACACCGGCGGAGTTTTTTACGGATACGGAACCTGAGCAGATTGTATACAAGGCAAACGACTAGTTTCGAGAAAATTGACGAGGAAAAAAACAGCAAGGTGGAATGGATCATTCCAAACGCACAGACCCGCTCCATGGAGCCTGTCAGGCTCACTCTTCATCCGGGTGGCAGTTCTGAAATATATCTGCCTCAGGAGTGTGAGGAGTTTGGATATGTGATAAAGGGCACAGTGAAGCTTTGCTATGGTGGCAAAGTGCACACCGTAAAGGCCGGTGAGTCCTTTTATTTTAAAGCCGGTAAGAAGCATTTTATTGAAAATAAGTCTTCAAAGGATGCCATGCTCATATGGGTCAGCAATCCTCCAAGCTTCTGACGCTTCCACTGCAGAAGCTCTTTTATAGGTCTGTAATTACTGCCGGCCACATTTTTAGTGTGTACAGCAACAAATTATAAACATACAGTTCCTACCAGTACTATAATTACATGAGAAAGGTTTACACCATGGGAAAGAAATTAATTGATTTTATCGATATCACAAAGTCATACAACGGCAATGTTGTACTCGACGATTTAAATCTATACATCAGGGAGAATGAGTTTCTGACGCTGCTTGGACCATCAGGCTGCGGAAAGACCACCACACTTCGCATGCTCGGTGGCTTTGAGACACCGGACAAGGGAAAAATCATGTTTAATTCAAAGGACATCACAAATGTGCCTGCAAACGAGAGAAATCTGAACACTGTTTTCCAGAAATACTCTCTTTTCCCTCATATGACAATAGCTGAAAACATCGCGTTTGGTCTTAAAATAAAGAAAAAAAGCAAGGCTTACATTGATGACAAAATAAAGTATGCATTAAAGCTCGTCAATCTCGACGGCTTTGAAAACCGCTCTGTGGATTCTCTTAGCGGAGGCCAGCAGCAGCGTATCGCTATTGCAAGAGCTATTGTAAACGAACCTAAGGTACTGCTGTTAGACGAGCCGCTTGGCGCTCTCGACTTAAAGCTGCGCCAGAGCATGCAGTATGAGCTTATCCGCTTCAAAAATGAGCTCGGTATCACCTTCGTCTACGTCACACACGACCAGGAGGAAGCGCTTACAATGTCTGACACCATCGTAGTCATGAATCAGGGCTATATCCAGCAGATTGGCACACCAGAGGACATTTACAATGAGCCTGAAAATGCCTTTGTCGCTGACTTTATCGGGCACAGTAATATCATCGACGGTGTTATGATAAAGGATAAGCTTGTCGAGATACTCGGTGTAAAGATGCCTTGTGTGGACGAGGGCTTTGGTGAGAACACGCCTGTCGATATAGTCATCCGCCCGGAGGATGTGGAGCTGGTGCCTGCGGAGGACGGCTACATGCAGGGCGATGTCGTATCAAATATCTTCAAGGGAGTGCACTATGAGCTTGAGGTAAAGGCTAACGGCTACGACTGGATGGTGCACACCACCAAATATGTAGAGGTCGGCAGTCATGTGGGTATCAAGGTGATTCCATTTAATATCCAGGTAATGCACAAGCCTGAGTCCTCAGATGAAAAGGCGGTGGAGATAGATGTCTAAAATAAAGAAACAGCTGCTCGCAGGGCCGTACCTCATATGGATTATCGGATTTATCATACTTCCGCTTTTCATGATTGTGTACTATGCATTTAAAGGCTCTGACGGAGGCTTCACATTTGAATATGTGGCTGCAATAGCACAGCACACCAATATCAAGGCACTGCTTTTATCCCTACGGCTTGGAATCATATGCACCATAATATGCCTGGTGCTATCCTATCCGCTTGCGATGATTTTAAACGGCTTAAAGATTAAAAACCAAAGCTTTGTAGTATTTGTTTTCATGCTTCCTATGTGGATGAACTTTATGCTTCGAATACTCGCATGGAAGCAGCTTTTGTCCAAAAACGGTGTCATCAACTCGATACTCACCACTCTCGGACTGCCGGGCTTCAACATCATGAATACCTCCGGAGCAGTCGTGCTTGGCATGGTCTATGACTTTCTGCCATTCATGCTGTTGCCTATATACAACTCCATGACCAGAATCAAAAACGACTGGATTGAGGCGGCTCTTGACCTCGGTGCAAACAAAGTCACAATATTTTTCAAGATTATACTGCCACTTACAGTTTCCGGTGTCATAAGCGGAATCGTAATGGTTTTCGTGCCATCACTCACATCCTTTGCCATCTCACAGATACTCGGTGGCGGCAAGGTCCTGCTCATCGGAAATATCATAGAACAGGATTTCGTCCATGGCTCGCAGTGGGGCGCAGGAAGCGGTCTCTCACTCGTGCTCATGGTATTCGTATTAATCAGCATGGCACTCGTCAATCTGTTTGATAAGGAAGGAGACCAGAGCGCATTATGGTAAAAAAAATAGCATCAAGGGTATATATGGGACTGATTTTTTTGTTTCTGTATCTACCTATCGTTGTATTAATAGTACTCTCCTTCAACAACTCCAAATCCAAGGTTAAATGGGGAGGCTTCACGCTCGACTGGTACATAAAGTGCTTTCAGAGTGAGCGGATTATGTCGGCATTTTCTACAACACTGCAGATTACGCTGCTTGCAGCTGTGATTTCTACAATAATAGGAACTCTCGCAGCCATGGGTATAAGCGCCATGAAGAAACGTAACCAGACAATCTATCTGGGCGCTACAAACATCCCGATGCTCAATGCAGATATCGTGACCGGTATCTCAATGATGCTTTTGTTTGTAAAATTCATGAATCTGGGCTTTGTGACAGTGCTTATCGCACACATCACGTTCAATATCCCTTATGTGATACTCAATGTGCTTCCAAAGCTCAAGCAGACCAACAAATACACCTATGAGGCCGCACTTGACCTGGGCGCATCACCTCTATATGCATTTTTCAAGGTCACCTGGCCTGAAATAAGCCCCGGAGTGTTCTCAGGCTTTATGATGGCGGTCACAATGTCACTCGATGACTTCTCCATCACCTACTTTACAAAGGGTGCCGGAGTAAACACACTCTCAACCATGCTCTACACAGAGCTAAAAAAGGGTGTAAAGCCGGAGCTGTATGCTCTGTCAACCATACTTTTCTTCACAGTGCTGCTGCTTTTGGTTGTGGTAAACATCAACTCAAACCAAATACCTGTCAGCGCATCAAAGAAGCCTGCAAGGGCTAAAAAGCTGCGCATCGTAAAGCGTAGTGTGAGCATCGCAATTGTTGCAGTACTCGTAATCGGCTGCTTTTCGGTATTTACCATAAGCGCCGGAAGCACGAACAATGACAATGCCATAACAGTGCTAAACTACGGTAAATACATCGATGAATCAGTAATCGACAGCTTCGAGCAGGAAACCGGAATCACCATTAAATACGAGGAATACGAGGAGCCTGAGGAGATGTACACAAAGTACAAGTCCGGTGCCATCGATTACGATGTCATCTGCACCTCTGACTACATCATCGAGAAGCTCATAAGTGAGGGTGAGGTCAACAAGATAGACTACAGCTCAATGCCAAACTATCAAAATGTAAATCAGGATATAATCGATATGTCCGCATCCTTTGACCCGACACATGAGTATACTGTGCCTTATTTCTACGGCACACTCGGCATACTATACAATAAAAAGATGGCTGATGCATCAGACCTAAATACCTGGGACTGCCTGTGGAACGGCAAATACAAGGACAACATGATTATGATTAATTCTGTCCGTGATGCCTTTACTCCCGCCCTTCGCACACTTGGCTACTCGATAAACGAGACAGACACAGCAAAGCTCGATGAAGCATTTGATATACTGAACAAACAAAGCAGTGATGTGCTCGCCTACTACGTGGATGAAACCTGTGATGAGATGGTTGCTGAAAATGCGGCAATCGCAGTGTGCTATTCCGGTGAGGCAGCTGCCGCCATGGCTGAAAATGACAACCTGGACTATATCGTACCAAAAGAGGGCTCAAACCTCTGGATTGACTCATGGTTTATTCCAAAGACATGCAAGAATAAAGAGGGCGCACAGGAATTTTTGAACTATATCTGCGGTGATGAGCCTGCACAGCTCAACTTTGAATATGTATACTATGCATCACCTATCCAGTCTGTCATCGACAACCAGGATGCAGAAACGAAGGAAAATGAGGCGATTAATCCTCCTTCCGATATGCTCAAAAACTGTGAAGTATACAGAGCATTGAATGACGAGGATGCCACCTTGTACAACACACTGTGGCAGAGGCTCAAATCGGATTAAAAATAGATTACGCAGCTATATTTTGTATGATGTCACAAAAATGAAGTCTAAAAATTGTACAAAAATACATATTGCAAACTTCAACAAACAATGATAGAGTAAAACCCACGAAGCGCCCTGCTTCGTGGGTTTTACTTTTCCACGAGATCCGATATTTTTATGCTCCGCAAGGAGATTCATGAAATACACGGAGTTTTTACATACTATAGAAACAGAAATAACCGCAAGACTTGACAATGATTTCAAGCTTACCATCCATCCTGTCAAAAAGAACAACGGGATGATCTACGACGGATTGGTGATTATCAATCCCAAATTCAATATAGCACCGACTATTTATCTCAATCCTTACTACCATTGGTACCTTGATGGTGTATCCATTGATTCTATTCTCGATGCAATTTTATCCACCTACAATGATTTCAAACCAACTGAAGATTTTGACATAAGCTTCTGTAATGATTTTTCCAAGGTAAAGGAGAAAATAATTTTCCAGCTCATAAGCTACGACAAAACCAAAAGCAGCTAAAGGACATGCCCTATATCAAATATCTGGATTTTTGCCATCATATTTGAAGTATATGTAGGAGCGCAGCTGCCTGAATTTGGCACCATTACAGTCACAGATGCGCTTCTGTCACGCTGGGGCATAGATACAGAAACACTAATCCGCGCCTCAATGCAAAATACCCCAAGGATACTTCCATGCTCAATAATCAACATGGCAGAGTTTCTTGCCAAAAAATGTCCGGGCTATGCCAATCAGATGCGCGCAGTCTGTGATTTTGACAGCCTGCCTATGTATATCCTTACAAACAGCAGGCAGACAAATGGTGCATCCGCCATACTCTACCCGGGTGTGCTAAGCTCGCTGGCAAAAAAGCTCGGCGGCAATATGCTGCTCATACCAAGCAGTATCCATGAGTTTCTGGTAATGCCACTGGATAGCGATATAGATGTCTGCAACCTAAGCGAATTCATCTGTGAGGTAAACTCTACAGAAGTACGCGACGAGGAAGTACTCGGCGAGAGGTACTACATATACGATAGTAAGACAGACACTGTCTACTGATAATCATATAACCCGATAACACAAAATACCGGATATCATATCATAGATATGTATCCGGTATTTTACTTTCTAAGAACATAGTTGGAAATTCATGAAAATTATTTGGCCTGTTATTTGCAGAATAATGTACTAGTTGCCAAGCAGCATGTCGTAAAGCTTCTCATACTCTTTCGCAGATGCCTTCCATGAGAAGTCATGCCTCATGGCGCGCTGCATCATCTCCTGCCATCTGTCCTTATGGTTTTCAAACACATCAAGAGCATATTTGATGACATGCAGCATATCATGCGCATTATAATTGGCAAAGGAAAAGCCATCGCCCGTATTCTCGTACTCATTGTACGGCACTACAGTGTCCTTAAGACCACCTGTCTCCCTGACTATAGGCAGCGTACCATATCGCATAGACATGAGCTGGCTCAAGCCGCACGGCTCAAAAAGAGACGGCATGAGAAATGCGTCACAGCCTGCATATATCTCATGTGCATTTTCCTCTGAGTAGCCGATATATACTCCAAGCTTCTGCGGATACCTGCCATGGAAATAATTAAACATCTCCTCGTACTGCTGCTCTCCTGTACCCTGCACTATAAACTGTACATTCATGGTGGAAAGCATCTCATCCATCACATATGCCACCAGATCAAAGCCCTTCTGATTTGTCAGACGCGAAACTATTCCTATCAGCATGACATCCTTATCCACAGCCAGACCATATTTCTCCTGCAGCTGACGCTTATTAACGACCTTTCCACTCAATTCCCTTACAGAAAAATGCTTATCCAGATATGTATCCTTCATAGGATTAAAGACATCATAATCTATACCGTTTACAATGCCTCTCAAATGCCTGCGCCGCTCAAGCATCAGGCCATCCAGGCCTTCTCCGCCCTCAGGTGTACAGATTTCATCTGCATATGTCGGGCTGACAGTCGTAATCTCATCTGCATATACTATGCCGCCCTTTAAATAATTAGCCTCACCATAGAACTCCAGCTCCCCTGAATTAAAAATGTGCTCCGGAAGTCCTGTAACATCAGCCACCTCTTTAATCTTCCAACGCCCTTGAAACTTCATATTGTGAATGGTAAAGACTGTCTTGATACCGGCATAGAAATTGTCTGAGCCGTACACTGTCTTTAGAAAAACCGGCAAGAGTCCTGTCTGCCAGTCATTACAATGTATCACATCCGGGGCAAAATCTATAACCGGCAAAGCCTCAAGCACCGCCTTTGAAAAGAAAGCAAACTTCTCCACATCCTCGTATATATTGTTGTATGGCTTATCTCCTGCAAAGTAAAACTCATTGTCCACAAAATAATATGTCACACCATCATACTGCGATGTAAAAATCCCCACATACTGCCTGCGCCAGTTGAGATTGACATAAAAATGACAGACGAACTTAAGCTGTGGCAGTAATTTATCATCCATACATTTGTACTTCGGAAGTATAACTCTCACGTCATATCTGTCCTTGTCAAAATATTTCGGTAAAGATCCCACTACGTCAGCTAGTCCACCTGTCTTCATATAAGGTATTGCCTCTGATGCGGCCATTAATATTTTCATTTTGTCCATGCTGAAACCTCCCCCAGATTACAGTTATTTAAACAACGATTAATCTGATAAAAAATATAGTATACATCCTGAAACCAATAGAATGTATACTATATTATATCACGCGGGAGTACATTTTGCCTAGTAAATTTATCAAAATGTGGTTTTATTTGTCTATAATGACGATTTTTACATCCCAAGACGTATTTTGTCTGTAATCAGGGCAATAAACTCCGAATTGGTAGGCTTGCCCTTACCATAGTTTACAGTGTATCCAAACATGGCGTCTATCGTATCCATCCTGCCTCTGCTCCATGCCACCTCGATAGCATGCCTTATGGCTCTCTCCACCCTGCTTGAGGTAGTCTTGTACTTCTTTGCAATAGTGGGATACAAAAGCTTTGTGATAGAGCTAAGCATCTCCATATCCTCAACACACATCACTATCGCAGTCCTAAGATACTGATATCCCTTTATATGAGCCGGAACACCTATCTCATGAATGATATCCGTCACCTGTGTCTCAAGGGATTTTTTCTCCATATATGTATCATCAAGTGGCTCAGTGTCACCGGATGCTCTCTTTACATACACAAGTACCACATCAGAACCGGCATTACCGTTTATCATGTTGTATGCTTCATCACTACTTCTTGCTGTTCCTAAAAACTCCATGCCCTTTAATAAACTCTGCATGTTTTTCTTTTCGTCTGCTACTGCGACATTTAAAGTGCTCATCAAACTCTCCTATGCCGCCAATTACTGTCATGTCAAAACAAATTGTATGCTTTTATGATAACACATTTTGTCGAATTTTGTCGAGAGCGTATTTTTTTTAAATTTTATGTAACCATTCAGCCCCACGCATATTCAAAACCCCCACAAACATTCGCAATATCGCACGATACTCGTGCTTTCTCGCTGCTACGCAGCTAATTTTGCTCATGTGTGTGGGGGTGGCTCTATTCGAGCCACCTTGAGAAGAAGAAAACCTGCTGCTTACATGCAAGCATGACGCATCAGCTTTTCTTCTTCTCAGTGGTTCTGAATAGTTATCCTTGTTCTTCAAACTGAGAGTTATACAGCTCTGCATAAAATCCGTTCTTTGCAAGAAGCTCATCGTGTGTACCCTGCTCGATAATGTCTCCGTCCTTCATGACAAGAATCATATCGGCATTCTTGATAGTAGACAGCCTGTGGGCGATGACAAAGCTTGTTCTGCCCTTCATCAGATTGTCGAGTGCCTTCTGGATACGGATTTCTGTACGTGTATCGACAGAGGATGTGGCCTCATCAAGGATAAGGATTGGATTGTCTGCAAGAATGGCTCTTGCTATTGTCAAAAGCTGCTTTTGTCCCTGTGACACATTGGATGCATCCTCGTTGAGCTCCATATCGTAGCCACCCGGCAATGTCTGGATAAAGTGATGCGCATGTGCTGCCTTTGCTGCCGCGATGACCTCCTCATCTGTGGCATCCAGACGGCCGTAGCGGATATTTTCCATAATGGTGCCCTTAAAGAGCCATGTGTCCTGCAATACCATGCCGAATGCATCTCGCAGATCGGCTCTGTTGTAATCCCTGATATCATGTCCGTCTACAAGAATGGCACCTGAGCTTACATCATAAAATCTCATAAGAAGCTTGACCATGGTAGTCTTTCCCGCTCCTGTCGGTCCAACGATAGCAACCTGCTGTCCCGGCTTTACCTTTGCAGAAAAATCATTGATGATGATCTGGTCAGGATTATAACCAAAGTGTACATGCGAAAACTCTACACTTCCCTCGATATGGTCTGGCTTTACAGGATTTTCCACTGTTATATCCTCTTCCTCCTCATCGAGGAACTCAAATACACGCTCAGATGCAGCCGCCATCGACTGAAGCTGGTTTGCCACCTGCGCTATCTGCTGGATTGGCTGTGTGAAATTCTTCACATACTGTATAAATGCCTGGATATCACCGATTGTGATGACATTCTTTATGGCAAGTATACCACCTGAGATGGCTACTCCCGCATATCCTAAGTTTCCTACAAACTGCATGATAGGCATCATAAGTCCTGAAAGGAACTGTGATTTCCATGCGGATTTGTAGAGCACATTGTTGGCCTCCTTAAAGGTCTTTACAGTCTCAGCCTCTTTATTATATGCCTTTATGACGAGGTGACCTCCGTACACCTCCTCGACCTGTCCGTTGATATGTCCCAGATACTCCTGCTGCTGTCTGAAGTATTTCTGCGAATGCTTTATGACAAACGAAATAAGTATCATCGAAACAGGCAGGATAACGAGTGAAATCAGCGTCATGAGCGGTGAAATAGACAGCATCATGACCAGTGTACCGACCAAAGTGGCAACAGATGTAATAATCTGTGTGATACTCTGGTTCAAGCTCTGTCCGAGTGTGTCTACATCGTTTGTGATACGCGAAAGTACTTCACCATATGTCCTTGACTCGAAATACTTCATCGGCATACGGTTGATTTTGCTCGTGATGTCCTTACGCATCCTGTAGCAGGTCTTCTGCGTGATGCCTGTCATGATAAGTCCCTGGGCGAACATAAAGATGGCACTCACCACATATAAAGCCAGCGTAAACAAAAGAACCTTTGCAATATAATCAAAATCTATGCCGCCTGTTCCTGCAATCTTGTTCATGAGTCCCTCGGCAAGCGCAGTGGTGGCTTTACCCATGATCTTCGGTCCTGCAACGGAGAAGACAGTCGAAACTGCTGCAAATATCATAACTGCAATGATGGCAGCCCAGTATCTGCCGAGATACTTTATGAGCTTCTTTGTAGAGCCCCTGAAATCCTTGGCCTTTTCTGTGACCATTCCGGGGCCATGTCCCATTGGCCCTCTTGGCCTCTTAGGAGGCATCTTGAACTGTTCGTTGTTATTCTCATTCATCTTACATGCCCTCCTTTTTGTTATCATCAAGTCCAAGTTCCTTGGCTGAAAGCTGTGACTGTGCAATCTGCATATATACATCGCAATTTTTAAGAAGCTCCTCGTGGGTGCCTTTTCCTACGATTTTACCGTCATCGAGCACGAGAATCTGGTCAGCATGAATAATCGTGCTGATACGCTGTGCCACGATAATGACGGAAGCATTCTCTGTAACCTCAGCTAAGGCTGCACGCAGACGCGCGTCAGTCTTCATATCGAGTGCTGAAAAGCTGTCATCAAACACATAGATATGAGGATCCTTTGCGATAGCTCTTGCTATGGCAAGCCTCTGCTTCTGACCTCCCGACACATTGGAGCCGCCCTGTGCGATTGAGCTTTCATATCCGTCATTCTTTGTCTCGATAAACTCAGAAGCCTGTGCAATATCTGCTGCCTTTTTTATCTGCTCATCACTCGCATCCGCTTTACCAAAGCGCAGGTTTGAGGCGATGGTTCCTGAGAAAAGAATACCCTTCTGCGGAACAAAGCCTATCGACTCGCGAAGCTCGCTTAGTGTGTAGTCTCTGATATCGTGTCCGTCAAGCTCTATTGAGCCTCCCGTCACATCATAGAAACGCGGAATCAGGTTTACAAGTGTCGACTTTCCACAGCCCGTGCTTCCTATAATAGCTGTAACCTTTCCCGGCTCTGCCACGAAATCAATATCTGAAAGCACATCCTCCTTTGCTCCCGGATATCTGAAATCCACATGATTGAAGCGGATAACACCCCTGTGGTCTGCCTCAGTAACAGGCGCCTTTGGATCATTTACAGTGCTGCTTGTCCTTATGACCTCGTCAATACGCTCTGCCGCAACACCGGCTCTCGGAAGCATGATGGACATGGCTGAGAGCATGAGAAATGACATGACAATCAACATGGCATATGTAATAAACGCAGTCATCGTACCTACCTGCATAGAGCCCTTGTCTATTCTGCCTGCTGCAACCCACACGATACCGAGTGTGATGCAGTACATGATCATGGACATACCGGGCATCATAAAGGTCATGACGCGGTTTGTAAAAAGCTGTGTGCGTGTAAGCTCGCGGTTAGCCTCATCAAACCTCTTTTCTTCCTCTTTTTCACGGCCAAACGCCCTGATAACAGAAAGACCTGTAAGAATCTCACGAGAAACAAGATTTACCTTGTCTACAAGAGTCTGCATAATCTTGAACTTTGGCATAGCAATGCCGACCAGCGTGAAAATAAAAACCATGATGGCAACAACCGCAATCGCAATCACCCACTCCATGCCGGATTTGGTCTGTGCCACCTTGATGATACCACCGATACCAACAATTGGCGCATAAAGCACCATACGAAGCATCATGGTAGTAACCATCTGAATCTGCTGTATATCGTTCGTGCTTCTCGTAATCAGTGATGCCGTAGAGAATTTGTTAATCTCGGCATTTGAAAAGCCCACAACCTTTGAAAAGGTCTTCTCTCTCAAATCCCTGCCGACAGCGGCACCGACCTTAGAAGCCGCAAAGCCTACAACACATGCTGCTATAAGCATAATTGCTGCAAAGCCTGCCATCTTTACTCCTGCCTTCCACAGATAAGCAATCTGGTTGGCATCCACATCAATTCCGGCATTCTCATCACACTTTGTCGCAAAAGCTACACCCATGGACTTTAGTGTAGATGAACCCACCGCATCGATTTTGTCCTGCACCTTGCTTCTTATCTGCTTTATCATGTTATCATCAAGTGCTACTCCCTGAGGGATAGCCGATGCATCCACATCCATCTGCTCCCCCGACAAAAAAGCCTGATATGCCATGACAAGAGGAACCAAAAGCTCCTCATCCAGCTCATCAAGTGTGTCAGAATCAGCGGTCAGCTTGTATTTTGTCACACTATCGCCGTCACTTGTGTTCTCGGTATCTGCTGTATCGTAACAATCCGTAAATTTCTCTTTCTCATCGGACAGCATAAATGTCTGTGCCATCTGATAATCCTCCGAGGTAATCTCCTCTGGCAGGATATGCTCAATGCCATGATCCTGGATACCCACATCGATGATATCAGATGTGTACGCAGGCAGAGCCAGGTCACAGTATGCCTGAGCAATGAGAAAAACAAATATTAATATGATCCATCGCCAGTATGGAATCAGATTTTTGAAAATTTTTACTCATAAACGTTTCCTTTCTTTCCGGTTAATTTATCCCCATGCACGAATGCAAAAATATCCGCAATCGTGCGCATACTATCTATTTTATCAATAAGTGCGGATAATTCAATAAAAAAAATATAAAGAAACAGTAAAAAAACAGAGACCATACAAGCTCATGGGCTAAAGCCCCGTCCTACTGCCAATGCCTGCAATTATCTCAATAAAAGAGGAAGCAGCCTCCGAGTTTTCGCCAAAAGATTGCTTCCTATAATTTACATTTCACTACAATATTAGCTCACAAGCCATTTTTTTACAGTTTCCTCATCAAAATCCACACATTCAGCTATATCTTCTATTGAGTGACCTTTTTTCTGAAGTTTTAAAGCAGTTACTTTTGCCTGACGAATTCTGCCTTCTTCTCGACCTTCTTCTCGACCTTCTTTTCGACCTTCTTCTCTGCCTAACTCTCTGCCTTCATTTTTCTGTTCTTCCCACGCCTTACACATATCAATCACCTCTTCTTTCTCATCTATGTCTATATCCGTTCCTGCAAACAGGTTGATTGCCTCGACTGTCTCTCTGTCCACCCTGCTAAACTTCTCGTCATTTTGCAGCACTTCCTGCATTTTTTCCTTATCATACGCATTCTTCAGTACCTCGAAAAGCTGCCTGATGGATGTCCTGAATCCTGTAAAATCTGTTATCTCCCTCGGTGCCAGCAGATTAATCCTGTAATCCGGTATGAATGGCCGAAGCTCCTCGTCCACATCACCAAACATATCTGACAGCTTCCTTGGGCCATCCCATTCTTTTGTTCCGAGATACACTGTAATCGTAATTACAGGAATCAGCTTATCCTCTTTCGTAAATCCCGAGAGAAATTCATCTGATGTTGTAGTATCCTTATCCTTTCGGTGCTTTTTTGCTGTTTCCTTTACCTGATTGCCGTATGCCATCACATCATAAAACATGTTTTTTATAGGTATGGCATAGTGTATATCCGACTGATTTTCTACTCCTATCAGTACGACATATGATTTGCCGGTATATTTGATGCTGGCATTTTTGAAGATATCCCTCAGCTTCTGCATCGCTATGGTCTTTTTATCAAGCCCTAGCGCGGTCAGTACCTCCGTGGTGTCCCTTTCCTTAAGGTTTTCCGGCCGAATGACCTCTCTTCCTCCATACAGTATATTGTTGCACAGATCCGCAAACCTGGCATTGTCTGCAAAGTATTCCTTTGCCATTGAGTCCTTTGCGCTCAATCCTTCTCCTCCTGTTCTCTTGTGTGAGCAGGAAAATTTGGTGCCAATGAGCGTACAATGGTACCATTTATGAAGTATACATGTGCTGTCCTTCTTTATGTTTACACTCTGTATACATTTCATCTGCCTGTTTTGACTGCATTTATCTATTTCTTACTACATTTTCTGCATTCTGTCTACATACGGCATTTCAATTTTCCTGCTGTTGATTGGTAATTAAAGCATCGAAAACTTCCATGTCCTTTGTAGAATAATGCGAAGTGGTCTGCCCTCTTCAAAGTGGTGTGCACCTATAAAAAACTGTCATGTGGTGCCGCTTACAGAAATATAATGCTTTGAGTAAATTGTAACATAGGGATATTCTTTTGTCATTAGGAAAATCAATGTATTTTATGATTTGTCTGTCCAAACACGGTAAACATGACCATGAATATCTCCGATATCTTTCTGGCAGCCGTGTGAGCTACTATAATATCCTGTCCCAGTCGGTTTATGGCGTTCTGCAGTGTCAGCGAGCCTATATTGACAAGCGAGCTCATAAATACCATGGAAAGACCAGCCTTAAGCATCGTCATTTTCATCACGGCTATTACTTCAGGTGTCATATTATTCTCACTGTCTTTACATTCTGTTCTCTCAGTATCACAATTTTCGCTACAAAAAATTGCCGGTGTCAGGTACCATTATATAGACATTATCCTGTTATTTATATTCACCAATTTGCTAATATTTGTTTTTATGCATTTCATATATATCCTTTATTATTTTAATTGCATATATGGTAAGCGCTATTCTTATACAGGTGTCACCTTCAAATTTCTTATGCTCAATCTGCCTTTTTTTAATCTGGAATTTCCAAAATCAAATAAAAACTATATGCAAAAAAGAGACACAACTTCAAACTTCCTTTTACGGAATTGATTCTTGTGTCTCTTTTTCATTATAATTTTCTGTAACGTGTAATCTTTATCCCGTTTTTCCGGGAATCCCATATACTTTAAAAATTCTTTTTCTGTGTAACAAGATGTTGCCGATAAATGTTTAGATAATAAGTTCGCCAATTCTTGTTTAAATTTTTTAAACAAATCCTTCGGCAGTAAATAACGTAACGCTATTACGACCGCAAACAAATCATGTTTTCCACATTCATATTGCTTTCCTTTTTTTATAATTCCCAGTTTATCATGAATGGGGAAATCTGGAATGGCATTTTTGGTTTTATATGAATATAAACGCTCACCATGTGCACAAATATTTCTAAAAAATACCTTAGCCATGCAACTTTCACCTCTTTTTCTCATTAAAAAAAATGAGGAGACCCCGCAGGCTCTCCCCAGGTTGCAGGCCCCGCAAGCATCTGCAACACGATCACTGGTTAATATAATACTCGGCATTTCACAAAATGTCAAGCTCTTTTCCAGCTCATAACATTATATGCAATGTGACAAAATAAATGCTTAAAAGAATTATGAAAACATAGAGGCTGTGCTTTGTCATCATATTTTTCTCTTTTTTGCCACAGCGTAAGGGACTTCATTCCGTGAGACAGGCTGGGGGTCCGGAATGAAGCCCCATCCTACTGCCAATGCCTGCAATTATCTCAACAAAAAGAGGAAGCAACCTCCGAGTTCTCACCCAAAGATTGCTTCCTCTAATTTACATTTCACTATAATATTAGCTCACAAGCCATTTTTTTACAGTTTCCTCATCAAAATCCACACATTCAGCTATATCTTCTATTGAGTGACCTTTTTTCTGAAGCTTTAAAGCAGTTACTTTTGCCTGACGAATTCTGCCTTCTTCTCGACCTTCTTTTCGACCTTCTTCTCTGCCTAACTCTCTGCCTTCATTTTTCTGTTCTTCCCACGCCTTACACATATCAATCACCTCTTCTTTCTCATCTATGTCTATATCCGTTCATGCAAAAATCTATCGCTTGGATAATTATCATATTCAATTTCAATTTTTACATCAAATCCACCACTACTATTTCCGGTATATTGTTAAATCGCGGAATCACTTCTGTTGTTCCCAATCCACGCGACAGCACCAGATTCTTTGTCCCATCATCCGAGGTATAAACGCCCTCCAGCTTTCCGGGAAACCATCCAAAGTCCGGTGCGTACATCCCACCGATAAACGGAAGTATCACCTCTCCGCCGTGGACATGACCAGAGAATACACAGTCAATGTCCCATTCGTTGATTCCATCGTTAATCAGCCAGCATACCGGCATATGTGTCAAAAGTACCGTATAACGATCCGTATCCTGAAATTCGGAGAGAAAAGCACACTCCTCCGGATCGGCTTCGTTGGTTTCCAAATACCTCGCTGGCAGGCAATATCCATAGATACCGCCGATGCGGAGCTGCTGGCCATTTACCTCAGTATCTACATACTCTCTCTCAAGAACCGTTGCTCCCGCCTGCTCATAGAGAGCCTTGATGTCCGTGTTATAGCTTTGCTGATATTCGACCTCGTGGTTGCCAAGGGATACATAGACCGGAGCGATCTGGCAAAGCGCTGAGATTGAGTCGGTTGCAATGGAAGTATTTTCTTCGCCGGAGTTTAGCTGATCACCGGTAATCAAAATCAAATCCGGGTTCTGCTCCTGCACCAACGCAATCAAATCCGCATTATTATCGCCAAAGGTGCTGTTGTGGAGATCGGTAAGCTGCACTATGCGAATATCTGATACAATCCGGTTGGAGCAAATCTCATATTCCGACAAGCCTAAGCTATACTTTGACCGAAACAGACTGATTCCAGGCACTCCCAGCAAAATAAGCCCTATAAACAATATGTTTTTCCATTTCCACCTCTGCATCATTCAACATTCCTCACCTTTATTAGAAAACAACTGCGTCCTGCTCCACTTTTTCCAGCATGATTTCCTGCCCCATGATTGCAGCTGCATCATCCATGAAATCCCTATCAGATACGGACTCCACCAATTCGCTTATGGCAGCCGGGTAATAAAGACCCGCTGTGCTCTCATATGCTTTCTCCTTAAAAAACAGACCATATATCATCGAAACAACAACCGTCAGTAATACTGCGACAATATAAATTTTCCAATGACCGCGCACAAACCTTATGTAGATCATAACATCCTGTTTCTCATTGCTATTTATGGTATTTTCGCCTGCATCCAAAGTCCGCTGTTATCGCTTCTTATTATAAATCTGTGAGGCACATTGTCAAGTATTATGATACAGCATCACGCATCACCTTTCATCGTGAGTGCCAATACTCTAATTCCATGCAAACGATCTGTTCTTACCTTTTCTATCGCAAATAATCTCATGCAGCTTCAGTATTACCACAGAAACTGCTACACAAACTGCAATCATTCCCCCAAACATCAGCACTGGATACTGCAATCTCTGTATTGCTCCAATAAATATATATAAGTAGAAAAACATATGTGTCAACCAAATATTAGTTGAGTGTTTTCCTAGAAATAACCATATTTTTTCTGCTTATTTTCCCTTTTTCCCACAGATTAAATAAAACAAAAACGGCTAGTCCATAAAATGGCATGATAAGTGCCTTTTGCAAACAATAAGTTATAATACTTATCGTCAACATCACAAGTAGGACCACTGGATTTTTCCCTTTTGTATAAAGGACTTTCTTTACTTTTGTAAATAGCTGCATCTTTGCACAAAGCATACCAAAAATATAACAAGTAATGACTGATCCTGTAAGATTATTGTATTGCATGATCATCCAGTCTGATATTTGATTTTCGCTTGATAATCCATATCCAGAATGATTTAATACATATTTTATCAGATAAAATCCCGAAACAAAAAGAAACATTCCAATACTATTCACTTTTTTTGTTATCTTATACAATATAGGTGATAGCATAACAAGAATCAAATAGGTATCCACGTACCACCATGCCCCATTATATGATGTACTAATAAAGAACATGTTTCCAAAAAATTCTTTCCAGGAACCTGGTACCCTCTGATCCGTTCCCGCAACAACTCCTATAACTGCAAACAGAATACAAACAATCCAGAAGTTTACTAAAAATTTTATTATCCTATTGCAAATTCGTTTCTTGCTTAATCCACCACTCTCCCCTAATTTATAATGTGCATATCCACTACAAATAGAGTAAAGCGGAATACAAATTTCTGACAACCAACCCAATATGTACACTGCTGGCGTAGTGGAATTCAGCCAAAACATGGGGGTTCCATATACATCGGTCCCCAATCTGCAAAACAAATGCTACGAAACCATCGTGAGAATTGCGAGTCCCTGTGTCATTTTAATATCTTTTCTTGTCAGTTCCATTTTCTTCTCTTTTCTTTACCTTGTATTCTACAAAAACTTTACTAATCCCCACTTCTCGAATCCACTCAAGCAATATTCCTGCCATAAAAATCACGCAAACTGCTCCTATGGCTCTTATAATAAATATACTAAAGTCATTTGTATATTCTGAGAGTCTTATCCACTTGTCCCACAGAATATCTCGAATTTGCGAATTTTCGTGCAATAAATAAACACCAAACGACAACCTTGCTATTCGCGATATCATCTTTCCTACAGTTTTATTTGTTATATGCCACCGGGTCTGTACTGCTTTTTCAAACAGGCAAACAGAAGCAAATAACACAAAAACAGAATTATATGTAAATGCCAGGTTTGGTAAAACATTTATAGCAGGAATCTTTACAGCAAAATAGTCACATAATCCATTAATTACAACAAGTGCCATGCAACATAGAAGATATCCCAAACCATATTTCCTATTTTTGAGCGGATACCGCCTCACATATGCAGCAATGCAGTAAAGAACAATGAACCACAATAAACTATATCCACCATTTATACCAAACGAATCGCCAAATACGTTAATAGTTGGTATTACCGAAAATAGCACCAGCAACAAAGCCAGACATTTTTGAAATTCTGCCTGACTTAAGGCATTTATAAACTTATTCAAAAAGGGAACAAGCAACATCAGTAGTATATAACATGTAAAAAACCAATATTGATTTGTTAATATAGGTAACATTTGACGAACTAACGTTTTCGCACTAAAAGCTACTTCTGCTTTGGGAATAATGCACAAAACCAGATATATACCTACGGAGTACATCTCCACCTGAATCCACTGACTCAATAGTTTTCTCTTTTTAACTACTTGATCACATAGAAAATATCCCGAAATCAAGACAAAGCAATTTACAGCAACAACACTAAAACTACGCACTAACAATGCCATCCAATAAATAGGAGTATGTAGCTCTACTTCTGCCTTATAAATACCATATTGTCGTAAATGTAACAGAACCACCATTACCATACTGAGTATTTTCAGGATATCAATCGCATTATTTCGTTCGTCTGTGCTTTTTTTTAAACTATGCATTTTTATCTTCTCCTGTCAGTCTTTTACTTATTATACCAAATCGCTGGCGCGATGGCTAGCGTAGTTTCTGATACATTTCTTTCTACCTTCTAGTTTTCTCAAAAAAAGGTGCGTTTTTTCTTTTATGTTTTATTGTTGAATCACCACAAAACAACATTATACATTCGTGCTTATCTCGGATATCTTTCTGATGTCCTTCATAAAGATTATGAAGGATAGTTTTATCAATTAAAAGCGGACTACGTCCGACCGCTCGCTACGCATCGCGACCGTTTTGCTCCGCAAAACCGACCGATGAGATGCGCTATTTGCAGCTTTCCGTTAAGCCTTGGATTAAAAATGATATAAAAATGCTCACTTTCGGAGCCTGCTAAACAGCATACTTTATAAAAAAGAGCGACTCAAGGTAAAAATTTATCCTATCTTCATTCCCGACCACAAATTTTTATAATAATATTTCCTTTTTTGCAAATGCTCTATGGGGATGAATACTCTCATCTGTTACCACCTTTACTTTTATCGTTCCTCCTTTTCCACGAAATCTTGTAAATGATTCCTTGCTTATTTCCCTACAAATATCTTCACAAAAAGCAGCACTATCAAATGCCGTCTTCACAACATAAATCTCATCTTCCCTTTTTAGCATATCAAAAATACTAATATAACTTTCTGCAAATGCAAGCATTTCTTCAAAAGATATTGAGACATTACAAAATGTTATTTTAATAGTTCCTTTTTGTGTATGCGTAAAAGAACCATTAAACAATTCTTTTGCGGTTATTAAAGTACACGGACATGCATTTATAAACGGAACCGAAATTTCAACATTCTTAAAAATATTCCTCTTATTTAATTGTACAGCAATATTTAAGGTCACATCTGCAAAAGTATTTTTATTTGTCCTTGGTGTCTTTATCTTTTTCAGCAAAGTGCATTCTATTTTTAATTCACTATTTATACCACCATTAAATCTTACTAAATTCTCCATATCATCTAACAAATTTTCATGGAATGTGCCTGCAAAAGAATTTAACTGTTCTACTAAACGTGACATATGTATTCCACGATGAAATTCATCTAATTCTATAGATGAACTACATGTAGCCACAGAGTCAGCATATCCTTTTATGCGAGTTGGTATTCTCAAATTCTCTATCCCCACATAATCCAACGCAATATTATAAATTGGCATTGTTTTGGCAATATCCGTTAAATATTCTACATTTTCAGTTGCCCCTGTTCGGTTCTTAATCTGTTTTGTTCTATCCAAAGTTTTATTCAGCATATCTATTGCGATTTGAATCTGTTTCTCTGCAGATTCTATAGAAGAACTATCATTTATTTCATTATACCATTTTTGATAACATTCACAATTTATAAAACTCTCTATGTCCTCCCACATTAAGTTCCTGTTAATCTTCAGCAACTCCAATAAATCTCTACTACATCTATCACAATTATATGCTGAGATTATTGGCTGTGGAAAGTAGTCTAATCCCGATAAATGAATTTGTGGGTTTTTTTCTCTTATACTTTTTAACCTTGTATTAATTTCAATTAAACTCCATATCCATACAGGTCTATACATTTTTTCTTGCAGTAAAAATTCCAAAATAGTGTTATTTTGCACTGCAATCGGTGTATAACTAATGTTTTTAATACCTTTACCAACCAATTCGTTTACAGAATTTACAACATCATCAATCGCTTGCTTTTCAGACAAAAACGGAGGCTTTATAAGTAAATATACTTTTATACTACACAATTTTTCCAACTGGTTTACTAAAGAATAGAAATCTTCTATATTTATTCCTTTATTTAAACACGTATTTCTCACAATGTCATTTGTAGACTCTATTCCAAAACATACTTCAAATTCTAAATTAGTCTTTACAATATAGTTTTTTAATTTATCAAAGTTTACAAACTCTGGTCTTGATTCCACACAAATCTTTTTAATTCCTAATTTCATTTTGATTTTACTAATAAAATTAATTGCAACATTAAAATTCAATTCATCTTCATTAAAAAAAGAACCATTGATATACAGCTTGAGTTTCTCATGATTTTTATTTAAATTTACTAAATTTTCTATTATTATATCTTCATTATCTGTAATTACCTCAGTAGCCTTGAATCCCGTTCTATCTGAATAATTGCACATTGTACACCCACCACCACGACAGTACCATGCACACATGTTTTTTATTATCAAACGGTAACAGTCCCCTGCATCCTCAACCAAAAAATCCATTGGCATCGTTTCTCTAAATTTCCAATTTTGATTAAAAATTTTCATCAGATTATTAATCATTTGTTCTTCCTCCCATAGTAAATTGAAAGTAAAATACCTATTGCAGATAATAAAAGACCTAAGTACCCTACCAATGTTGAATTTATAAATTCAACTCGTTCCTTAATAAATTCATGAAAATATAATCCAACAGCTCCTACAATAAAATACAGAATAATCAAAGGCCAATTAAACACATATTTATGTAATTTTGTTGCAATCAATGAAATTGTTAATTTAATGTTCTTTTTTAACTCATTCTTAAATTTACATTTATCCAATACAAAATCCTGATATGATGTCAAAGTTTTTATTGCATACGAAACCGGCCATATCCTGCTATAACTGTCTGAATTTTTATCATACCATTTTCCTTCTTTTTCATTTTCCAACAGTCGTGATATAGACTTAGATATGCACTCATCTATCCCTTTCATGTATTCATATATATCTGAACATCTATATTTAATTAATGTCAATATCATTATTTCCAAACTACCGCCACCATACTCATGATTTTTTAACTCATCTCCTTTCTTATATAACTCCATTTCAATCTCTGGAACTTTTGCAACTTGACCACCATCTAATGTCAACATCCAATATATTGACTTTCTAACTTTCTTAAGTATTTTTTCCTTATCTGTTTTTTCAAAGTTATAGTTTTCAAGTGCATAAATTAATGCATATGATGTCCATGCCGTCAACTCAACTCCATAAGTATATTCTTGGAACTGTCCATATTCTTCCAAACTTATAATCTTTCTTTTACAATAACCTTCTTCTACATATTGTTGAACAATCCATTTGCATGCCTTTTTTACCTTATCCTCTATGTGAATAAATGGCTCGATATCCGTTTTCCCAACATAAAAACCACATTCTATGAGGGCTATAACGCACAATGCTGTAGCACGCAAATCATCTATACCTTCTTTATATGTTCCCCATGCACCACTATCTCTTTGTTCTTCTAAAATTCGTCTTACTATATCAATATATCCAGGAGCTGCTATTGGTTGGCCAGCACAAGTCATAGCAAGTAAAACAAATGCTTTTTCAAACACTCTATCTTGCTGTTCAAAATGATTATTACCTATTTCAGTATTTATTGCTGTCAACAATTCAACAGTTAAATAATGCGTTTTGGAATATATTCCGGAAGATGTTATTGCCCAAAGCATCTCACAAGCTGTGAACATAGAAAAAGCCGGACTGTCTCCCTTATGATATGTATCCCTAGCTTTAATCCCTAAACAAACATTATTACAAGGACATACAGTTTCAATAATATACATGGATCTTTCAATACTACTTTCTATTTTGCTAATAATATCCTTTTCCATTATGTCCCCTCCTTATCCTATATCATTCTCTCTAACAATTCTTCTGCACTTCTAACTGACAGCATCTTTTTTGCACACATATGACCTTCTCTACAGCATTCTTCATAATTGCTTCCATACAATATACCTTTTATGAAGCCTACTGAAAAAGCATCACCTGCACCACCTGGATGTACAATTTTCACCTTATTATCTACTGGTACTGTAATTTTTCCATCATGATCTTTAATAAGCACACCATCTTTCCCCATTGTTACAACTAAAATAGTATTTCCTATATCAAGTTCATCACAACAATTATCAACTATGCCTTGATTACCATCCCATTGTTTTTCAAACACTTTGAGTAATTCGCCTCTATTCATAAAAATATAATCCGAATCTACTTTCAATTTATTCTTTTCAAAATAAGGACTGGTTAACCCACTAGCCAAAATAATACTTTTGTTTTTTTTAATTGATGTATTTTTTTCAAAAATTGATTTTATCTGTTTAAATGGTATGCAACAAAAAAAAGTTGCATCAAATTCCGAAAAATCTATTTTTAATAAATCTTCTGCTAAAACTTCATTAGGAGTATATGAGTAGCACTTGCGTTCCAACTCTGCATTGTAAATGGTTAGTAAAATGTTTGCTTCTTTATCATTGATATCAATCAATCTAGTATTAACTCCAACTTTCGATAATTTCATTAACATATCATTGATACTATGTTCTTCTTTTACTTTTGAATACAAAAATGGCTCTAAATTTAAAAAAGCGGCTATTGCTGATACAACAATAGCCGCTCCACTAATACGAGATGTTACATCATTAGCAACAACTTCACTATCCTTTTCACAAAACTCATCTACTAAAAATGATTTTGACTCAAATATATTACCAATTGCTAATATTCTCATATTATACCTTCTTCCTATTTTTAATCAACTTCATTAGCAAATATTTTTGCATATCTATCTAAACCTTCCCAAACTGTAACTGCATATAACCCCTCTATTCCTTTCAAATGTCTAATAATATATACAGCTATATTTTCAACTGTTGCTCGCCCCATTCCCTCTATATCATTCAAATATTTTTTATCTATTATATCCAGTACCGCATTTACTTTATCTATTGCATCGTGAAAATCAATCCCTGACACCATATCATTCTCAACAGTTCCCGCAAAGGTAACATTTACCTTAAAACTATGTCCATGTATTTTTCGACCATGTGCACTATCAATAACTCTCTCAACTGCTAACTCTGCCATATCTTGACCTCCTCATCTTAACACTAAATTCCTTCTTAATATATAATTGCTTATATTAATATTATAGCACTTTGAGTACTGAAGTCAATCTCCTATCAATTGTAAGCGATGTATAATCGCACGGTTTGTCACCACCAACATTTCATGAGATAATCTCTTCAGGAGTGAGTATCTCTCTGAATCAGCTGTATTTGTAGTTGGAGCCGTTTGCTCTAACTGTGATTGATTCCGGTTGAATTCACTCTGAATAAGCTTTAGGAGTGAATTACTATGAGTTCAAAAAGACTGCACTACTCTGATGAAAAGTGGCTGGACCTGATTAGCGAATGCCGGTCAAGCGGGCTCTCTGACAAGGACTGGTGCATGGAGCACCAAATCGGAATCAGTACTTTTTATTACCATGTCAAACGACTTTGCAATAAAGCATGCAGTATTCCACCAGCTGCTGTCGGTGCCGTGATTCCCTGCCAGAAGCAGGAAGTTGTGGAACTGAATTTCAATCCTGTATCTGAATTACCAATGAATTGTAGTTCAGAGGAGATTACTGCAACTGCTATTAAAATTTCAATGCATGGGATTCAGATTGAAATCACCAATGCTGCGGCAGAGTCTACAATCGTTCAAACACTGACGGCTCTGCAAAAGTTATGTTAGGCGACCTGTCCGGTGTTTCCAAGATTTTTGTAATCACCGGCTTATAAACATGAAATTTTTATCCTCATCTTTTTACCAAAAGCTTTATTTAAGGCATTCTTATAACAAAATATGAGGATAAAAAAGTTATCTCAATCCACAGATGCGAGCAAGTTCATCCTCATTTTCTTCCCATTCCGGAGTCTCTGAATAATCTGTGCCTGCCTGCCGGATTTGCGGTATTACCGCACGATAATATTCACACTGCTGGCGTTGTGGAATTCAGCCAAAGCAATGGGGTTCCATATTGCCCTCTTTCTCTTTCAACGTACGTTCCAATTTTTTTTTACTTCTCAATATTATATAGCGATATTATTACACTAACCATCTTCTCAATTTCCAATATCACTTTCTTTTATTTCTAATCACATGAACTATATTTTTCACATATAAATATGCTATCTTTCTTGCTTCCACTTCTACAAAAACTGTTAATCGTAAAAAAAGAGAATAATAGTACTTAGACTTACCCAAATAGCATTCTTCACCAAATCTACATATGAGTTCAAATTCATAGGTAGATTTACAAACACACCAACTACAATGCCAAAAATAACTAAAATTAATAAGCCACCTGCGATATGTTGGCCATGCACTTCTTTTAAGAAGTTTACAATTTGCAAATATAATTATATCATTCGCTCTGTAAAGTAAAGCTGCAATTGTACCAAATAACACACCATAAATACCAAATTTAAAAACACATACAAATGATACAACCAGGTTTATAATTGTTTCAAGCCATGCCCTCCATTGTGTCTCTTTAAAAGCACCTGTAAAACCAATGATATTATTAGAGGTTATTCGACCATAACTCAATAAACGATAAAATGCAAATAATATTGGCAATTTCCAATCAATATAATTTATGTCTGCTCCTGCCGTATACAGTTTCATGAATGGCAATGCAAAAATCGTTGCAATTGCAAACAAAGAAAATACTAATGCCAAATAATATGTTTCAAATGCTTCCTGTAATTTTAAAAACCTCTGTTTATCCGAATTAAAAATTTGTCCTAGTGCAGCTTGAACACTATTGGATGTAATAGTTACCACATTATCAACCATGCCATATATTACAGCATACATCGAATAAATACTAACTGTTTTTAATCCACATACAAAAGTCAAAATCAAGACATCTGTATGACTAAAAACCAAAGCTGATATTTGATGAACAAATACTGCTGACTTTTGTGAAATCGCTTGAAAATTTGGTTTTACTTTCAAATTCAGCCAAGCATAATTCTTTTTTATATAGCAACTTATAAAAAACATTTTAATGAGATTAAATATGAGATATGTTGTCTGAACCGCAATGATACTACGTCCCTGTAATAATAAAAATATCCTACTTGCATCAGTCAATACACTTGTTACTGTTCCTAAATTCGTTGTAACATAATTTCGGTTATCAACACGTAGAAGCATATTATATTTACCCTGTACAAGGTAACTAATCACACTACCTGACCCCTGAAGCACGATAACCCAAAAACATACCCAATATGGCACACTCGTATTTAACAACAATGGATAACCCAATCCTAATACCACAATGCTAATTGCATAAATAATACCTATTTTTTTATAATAAAAGTCTGTAGCTGCCAGAATTTCATTAACAGATTTATGATCTTGTCTAGCAATAGGCCCATATAATGCAACTACAGATGCATCCCCTACACCAATTTCTAAGAGTGCCAGATAAACATATATCTGGCGAATTGACGCTAATAATCCATTTATTTCAGACCCATAATTAACAATAAAGAGTCTTGGTATTACAATTGCAACTATTGATGTTATTAGATTTCCAATTATCCCCCAAACTAAATTATTAATGCTATTTCGTTGTCTCGACATTTCTTCTTCCTTCCTGTATCTCCAAGACTCCATGCGTTGATTTTATAGCACTTTCATCCTGTGAAATAACGATATGCCTTATACATTTAATCTTACTTCACATTGACAGAAAACCTCTCTCTATCCCAATTTATGTCTCGTTTTACAACTTTGGCCGGAACACCTGCAATTATAGTATTCGACTCCGTATACTTTTTTGTACAAATAGCTCCGCCTGCCACAACAGTATAATCCGGTATCTCTGTACCCTTTAATAACATGCATCGTAGTCCCAACCAGCAATGCTTGCCTATAACTATATCATCTGCTTGATTCAGGCGTTTGCCCCCCAAATCAAGAATACTGTGTGAATCTGACGAACGAATCTGAATATCATTTGAGAACATACAATCTTCTCCTACCACGACATTTGTACCCTCATCTAGTGCAAAGTGTACAGTTTTTGTTCCCCTACCATGCATAGATGTATTTTCCCCAATAAAGATGGTGTTATTGTCTCGTTCTATGTGAAATTCTGTTGCCATAGTTGAGACATTTTTTGAAATTGTAATTTTATTATTACTGCCAACTATAAAAAAAGATGTATTTGATATCCTACAGCCACTTTCTATAATAATGTGATTGTTATTTCCTTGCATAAAAATTGTCTGTTGATCCGAGCCATTGATTTCAACGTTATCTCGTATTTCAACTCTATTCTCATTACCATGTATCACAAACTTATTATTTTGTATGGAGCAATCTATTCCACAAAATACATGATTTTTTCCATTTAATATTACCTGATTATGTCGGATTTTTATTCCACTCATATTAACAGCATTTGTTTTTCTCGGAAAACGATTATACTTTTTTATGTAAATCCTCATAATCAATGGTATTTTTTTTATTAATCGATATATTTTTTCTTTCATTTATACACCTTATTCCTTACAAATCAAATCCACCTTTTTTAACTTTTACCTCTTTATATAAAGTATCCCACTCTGCTTCTGTTTTATCGCAGAAAAGAACATTTGAAACTGGACATTCCTTCATTCTATTTCTATTCTTATCCATGTAATCATCATATGTGCCAATAATTTTTGCATTTGGTCCTACCACTACCACATTATCTGGAATATCCTTAGAAACAACCGTTCCTGCACCTACGATTACTTTATTTCCAATTCGTACATTTGGTAAAATAATGCTGCCATACCCAATAAACACATTATCTCCTATATCAACACATCCAATTTTACTATATCCCAATTCTTTCTTTGTGCTTGCATCATGCGCAAGTACAACAGAATTTGTAATTGTAACATTATTTCCAATGGTTATAAGATGTCCAAAGCAATAATCTATCTCTGCGTTGATCAGATCAACATTGTCTCCAATCTTAACACCTCGTGCTCTGCATTGTTCCACTTTTGTCATCACAGGAACTTTTTTTATTCCCAAACCATATACAATTTTTCTGCCAACTTTCTTTATTAAGCTCATGCTCTCCTCCATCTTACATTCTCTTTCAATACACAAAGTTTTTTCTCATTTCCTACCATAACACCTTGTTCTACATTCTTTGTTACAACAGTATTTGCTGCTATTATGCTTCCGTTTCCAACTATTACCCCTTTTAATATTATTGCATTGGCACCTATCCATACATGATCTCCAATGCTAACAGTTTCAGAATATTCTGCTTGATTTTCATCGTATTCAATCACATGGAAATCACTGTCAAAAACAACTGCATTTCTGGCAATCATAACATCTTCTCCCAGAATAATCTTCTTTGCACTAACTAAAGTACTGAAATTATTCATGGTAAAATACTTAGATTCTAATTCAGCATTTTTTAGAATTTCAATTGTTGATCCATAAGATATTTCGCATCCCTTTTTTGCATCCCACACCGCATTTTCTCTTAGTCTGACATATGTTTCAGTTTTTGATTTTTTTAATTTATTTACGCCAATGCAAATATTCTCATCCTCAATACGTATTTGGGATCCTTTTTCCAGATCAATTACTGCATTTTTATACGGAATGATTCTTCCTTTCCCATTTCGTTCAATACGAGAACAAAAATGATTTAGATATATATACGAAAATAACCGTATTTTTTTAGATTCTGAATCTTTCTTTTTATTTTTCCATCTCTTCTCCTGTTTCGTAAACTCATTTGGAAAATATCTTTTCAAATTTTCCCACTGCTCATCATTTTTACCATCCTGTGCATTTATAAACCATAGACTATCTTGACTTGTCCCATATATTGTAATTGGAAATGCTCTCCACTTATTCAGTGATGTAATCCGTGTTCCATTTTATATGCCATAAAAGTAATCCATAAATCATCCGCAAACGGGCATAAATCCAAAAGAAGTTCTTTGTCAAAAACCCTTTGATCAAGTGAATCTGGCACAAATAAAGACCCACTTCCTGTAAAAATCTGAACTTTGTTTGAATGTTCTATTTTCTCATTTAAAAATGGATTTCTCCAAATGGATGGCTTCGAATCAAAGGAAGGATCGATTATCTGCGTTGTAATACTACAAATATCATTCGGATATTTTTTATGTAGTTTCCATAATTTCTTTATAGTATCTTTTGGATAAAACATATCATCATCAACCAAAATTACAATATCTCTTGGATATTCCTGCATTGTATAATAATATTTTTTATGACTACGCAAATCATCGCAAAACCGAATCGTCAATCCCCTTTTTTGTTGTTCCAGAAGTGCTTTCGGCAGACTGTCTATCCCGTTAAACTGTTCCTCTGCAAGCCAAAGAATAATTTCATCCGGCTTCATAGACTGTCTTAACAAGGTTTCTACTGTTATCCATAAGGTGTCTATTCTCTTTGGAAAAGATGTCAAAGATACAATAATCTTTTGCTCTCTCTTTTTCACTGTGATTCCTATTTTATCAGATGGATGCTTGATATACATCTTTTTCACAAACAAGTTGTAATATGCCTCAATATATCCAATTATTTTTTCTGCTAGTCTATGTAAAATTACAGAATTTTTTTCGTTTTTTATAACTCTTTTTGCCCAAAAATAAAGTTTATACATTCCAAATCCTCATTTCAGCCATCTGTGTTTTATGTATAGTAAATATTCCTTACTTGATGCATGACCATATCTCTTAATATCATAAAACTTTTCTTTTAAAATTGCTTTGTCATTCATAGTAATCGCATAATAAAACTGCTGCCTTGCGCAATTTTCTTTTACCCTTCTTTTACACTTTTCTTTATCACAATCACTTTCATCTATTGCTGATAATAATATCTCTGTAAAACCATCCCACCTATCCATTTCCTGAATTGCGGTCCTTTTGCTTCTAGAATGACTATCCGCATGTTCAAATACAATATAAAGTTCTTCATCTATATATCCGCATTTTGATTTACTTGCTGCCGGAACAAGTATTTGCCAATTTTGTCCATATCGTGATACAAAAATATCCCTCTTTGGATATATCTTTTCAAGTAAACTTTTCCTTATCATATAACAACCACAGCAACCATATGTCCTAAGCAAAACCAAATCTTCAAAAATATCTTCTTTCTTATCTGAAGTCTGGTCGCTAATTCTCTTTTTTTTATGGGTAGTTTCATCGAAATAAACTCCATTACTTCTAACCATTTCATACTTTGGATTTTTCTCAAGAAAATGGACTTTTTTTTCAATAGAATCTTTCGTCATTACATCATCCGAATCTGGCCATGTGAGGTACTCCCCTTTAAATAACTTCAATCCACGATTCAATGCTGCTGCCTGCCCTGCATTTTCCTGTTTTTCGTATATATATGTTATTCCTCGTTTTTCCAACCTTTCCCGATACGACAGTGCTATTTCTTCTGTCCGGTCCGTAGAACCATCATTGATAAATATCAGTTCCAGATTTGGATACGTCTGATTCAGTATAGATTCAAAATATCGTTTTAAGAATGCTTCTCCATTATAACAAGGAGTGATAATACTAACTAATGGTTTTGTCATCTTAGTTTTCCTTTACTTTTCCCATAAAATCAAGCAAGAACGGTGATAAGTAGAACTTCAACATATATCCCTTTGTTTCATTTTCTACCTCTTTGTTCTCAGTTCCGAATGTATAATACTTTCTGTATTCTCTCTTTATATGTTTTACCATTTCTTTGTTATGCAAGATATCCTTTGCCCTCGAATATTCCCAGATCAGTGAATGCAGATACTGAATTCTTGCCTTCTCCACCAATTCGGCATATCCAAGTTTCTTAAAGAAATGAATCCTTTCTTCAAATGCGCCCAGATAATCAAGCTTTTCTATGTAAAGCTTTTTTCCTAGAATACTTTCCGGCCACTGATAATAATAATACATGGTTTTGTTTGTATATACAATCCTTTTGCACTTGCTGATGAGCTTATGACTCATATAGATATCTTCAAATATCTTTCCTTCCGGGTACTCGCATCCCTCATATAGCGATTTCTTAATCAGTTTAGCCCAGGAAGCTGCCATAATAAATGAATAATGGTGATTCTTATAGATTCGCACTAACCCTTCTCTGGCATCAAATACTTCTAACCTTTCTTTCTCTTGATGAACAAATGTATATGTTCTTTCACTCCCCTGTGTATAATTACAAATAGACATCTCTGCATTCTGTTCTATCAGGTTATGATACAGTTCTTCTACAATGCTTTCACTAACATAATCATCACTATCTATCCAGAAAATGTAAGTACCTCTTGCTTCTTTTACTCCTCTGTTTCGAACCTGGGAGATTCCATGATTCTCCTGATGTATTACTGTTATTCTATTGTCTGTTTTTGCGTATTCATCACATATTTTACCACTTCCATCTGTAGAACCATCATCAATCAATATCATCTCCAGATTGTGATAGGTCTGTTTTTGAACAGATTCAATACATGCCGCAAGGTATTTTTCTACATTGTAAATGGGAATGATGACACTCACCAATTCATTTTCTATCTTCATCTTCTCAAATCCTCTGCATATGCATTCTGGTATTCTTTGTACTCTGCCTGTCTTTGCATTAACTGACTTCGAATATCCTGTTCATGCATTCTAATCCACCGGAATGCCTCTTGTAACTGCCCGGTGTTGCTAAGTGACTGTGCCGGAATCACATACTTGTCTTCTGTTCCAAACAGATCTCTTGCAATTCCTCTTGCCTTTACAGAATATCCCACAACAAGCGTTGGCACGCAGGTTGAATAAGCTGCAATCGTCGCATGCGTTCTGGCTCCTACAAACATTCTGCACTTGCTGATAATGTACTTTTGTGCCATACAGTTATGGTCCTCTACAAGTACTACTCTGCCTGTTTCCTTATATTTTTCATATAGCTGTCTTAATGGCTTTCTGTCATCATTAGACTCCCATACGACATGTGGAATCAGTGCAATCTGACAATCAGTCTCTTTGATGATATACTCCATCAGATTCTCATAATTGGCTAATACACATCCCTTTTCTTTCTCATGTTCGATAATCAATGGGCTTAGATTGATGCCAATGGTATTTTCTTCCACAAATCCTTCTGGTAGTTCCACTTTTTCGCACGGAAGATGAAATGCCGGATCCGGCAAAAGGATAGTATTTCCATTTACTTTCTTCAAGGATTCAAAGGAAATGCTTTCTCTTGCAACAATTAAGTCAAACCTTTTGATGTCCTCTCGAATCGCTTTATCCTCTAACAGTTCCGGCTCCACCGATGTTCCCCACAACACCAGTTTCTTTGCTTTCTTTTGCATATAGTCATTGATCGGTGCATAGTTCTTCACATCGGAATAACAGTAATTATCGCCTCCGATAAATAAAGCTGCATCGATGGCTGGAAGCTCATTGATCGCCTTTTTGTGCATCAGCGCATCCATTCTGTGATAATCATGAAACAGCTTTTGTCGCAGATATGCCAGCATAAAATCCGGTGACTTCTTATTAATCTCATGCAGTTCCTGTCTGATCTCAACAAATTGGTATAACCCATAGGCTTCGTCTTCTTCCTTTTTGTAGGATAACAGAATCGGCCTGGAATCTATCTCTGTTAAAAGCTTTGCAGTTGTTCTTACAATTGCCTCGCAGCCATGGTTTTTGCTGCCGCCATGTGCATACATTACTAATTTCATTTTCATCCTCCGTGTCTGCTCATTGCCTTTTTCATCTTTAAATATAAGTACATAAGCATATAACAGTTTCTTTTATATAGTCCTATAAATATCTTCTGCAAACCGCTGCACTTTGGGTATACCACAGGAACAAGTTGCTTCAAACGTTTTGCTGTTGTACGAATCTCTCTATATCGTACCTGTTTCTGATTCAGAAAAATCGTATAGACATATCCTGTCATCCGCTCCAGATACATGGCTTCATTTTCTTTATGAAAACACTTTTTATCTTCGAGGAACTGTCTTGTTTTTCTCTGAATCTCTATCTGTGTAAAAAAGTCAATCTTGCTGTCATCCAGTACAATTGCCGAATTCTCCGTTTCCTGAATATAATAATATCCAGTTGCCTTTGTAAAGTAGATACTCTCAATCTTTGCATAAATCTTTAAAAAGAAATCATAGTCTTCAGCGAGACGGATATTCTCGTCGAATCGGATCTGATATTGTGTAACAATCGAACG
>ENA-OQIA01000034-OQIA01000034.1-human-gut-metagenome-genome-assembly--contig:-NODE-34-length-39754-cov-6.476064_pt1 | contig 39754 bp, 31 predicted proteins | sample MGYA00242571_ERZ504735 | MGnify/ENA primary metagenome ERZ504735 (study PRJEB26092, sample SAMD00036442) | human gut metagenome | host: Homo sapiens | study: EMG produced TPA metagenomics assembly of...
AATCGGACGCTCGGGCTTCACCAGGTGCGCAAGCGAATCCTCGGTAAAGACCGCAAAGCCAAAGCTCGAGATAAGCTCGGGCAGGGAAAAACATGGTTGATCTCGGGGTCGTTGTGGTAGGGGCGGCCGGCGAGCACGATGCCGCGGCAGTTGTGCTCCTTCATGTAGGCGAGCGCGGTCAGGCCCTCCTGCTGCACGTCGTGCTTGAAGACCTTGTCTTCGGCGTACGCGGCCTTGACTGCGGTTTCGACTTCCTCACGGGTCACGTTGGCCCAGGCGAATTCCTCGACGATGCGGTCCACCATGAGCTCATGGTTGGCCATGTTGAAGTACGGGCGCATGTAGCGCACGCCTTCCTCGCGCAGTTCGGGCATGTTCGCGCCGATGACCACCGGATAGTTGGCCACGACCGGGCAGTTGTAGTGGTTGTCGGTGTTGGGAACGAAGTTCTCCTCATAGCTCACGCACGGGTAGAAAATCGTCTTGATGCCCTTGTTGAGCAGCCACTTGATGTGGCCGTGCACAAGTTTGGCCGGGTAGCAGATGTTTTCGGAGGCGATCGATTCGATGCCGGTTTCGAACAGTTCGTGCGAGCTGCGGCCGGAGATCATCACCTTGAAGCCGAGCGAGGTGAGCAGCGTGAACCAGAACGGGTAGTTCTCGTACATGTTGAGCACGCGTGGAATGCCGATTTCGCCGCGGGTGGCCTTCTTGTCGGTCAGACGACGGTAGGCGAAGCAACGCTTGTATTTGTAGTCGTACAGGTTGGGCCTGTCGGAACGCTGCTTCTTGGAATCGCCGCCGCGTTCGCAACGGTTGCCGGTCACGTAGCGGGAGCCATCCTGGAACGTGGTGATGGTGAGCTTGCAGTGGTTCTGGCATAGCTTGCACACGTCGCGTTCGGTGGTCATGGACAGGTTGTCGAGGTCGCTGCCGGACACGATGCTGGATGCGGTGTGCGTGACGCCGTCGATGTCGACGGTCTTGCCTCCGTCGGCGTCCGCGTCACCATCGTCGAGTCCGTCGGCGATGTCGGTGTAATGCATGCGCGCGGTCAGCGCGGCACCGTATGCGCCCATCAGGCCGGCGATGTTCGGTCGGGTCACCTCACGTTCGGTGAGCAGCTCGAAGGCGCGCAGCACGGCGTCGTTGAGGAACGTACCGCCCTGCACCACCACGGTGTCGCCCAGCTCGCCGGAATCGCGCAGCTTGATCACCTTATACAGCGCGTTGCGCACCACGGAATAGCACAGGCCCGCCGCGATGTCCTCCATCGAGGCGCCTTCCTTCTGCGCCTGCTTGACGGAGGAGTTCATGAACACGGTGCAGCGCGAGCCCAGGTCGACCGGATGCGTGGAGTTGAGCGCGGCCTGCGTGAATTCCTCAATCGTCAGTCCCATGGACTGCGCGAACGTCTGCAGGAACGAGCCGCAGCCGGACGAGCATGCCTCGTTGACGGCGATCGAATCGATCACGCCGTCGGAAATCGCCAAGTATTTCATGTCCTGGCCGCCGATGTCGATGACGGCGGTAACGCCCGGCGAGACCATTTCCGCGCCACGATAGTGCGCCATGGTCTCCACCACGCCCTCGTCCAGGTGCAGGCCGGTGGTGATGAGGCCTTCGCCGTATCCGGTGGCGCAGGAGCGTGCTATCCACGCGCCTTCCGGCAGCTGGCTTTGAATCTGCTTGACGATGTTGACAGCGGCCGTCAGCGGGCTGCCTTCGTTGGTGGCGTACGACGACCATACGATTTCGCGGTCGTCGTTGACGAGCGTCGCTTTGATGGTGGTCGATCCGGCGTCGATGCCGAGGAAGTGCGGACCTTGCGCGCCTTCCAGCGTGCCGATGTGCACATGCTCGCGGTGGTGGCGCTTGTTGAACGCCTCACGGTCCGCTTCGGTCGGGAACAGCGGAGGCATAGTGGGGGTGTTGGCCGGCAGATTCTTCAGGTCTTCAAGGCTTTTCAGAATATCGGCGCAGGTGCGTGCTTCGAAATGCTGGCCCTCCTCAAGCTGGTCCGGTTCGCCGGCGAGCAGCGCGGAGCCGAACGCCACGTACAGGTGCGCGTCGGTCGGCACGATGAATTCGTCGACTTTGTCTTCGAGCGCGCGGTGGAACGCCTCGCGCAGTTCGGACATGAAGAACAGCGGACCGCCCAGGAAGATGACGGTGCCGTGGATTGGTCGGCCGGACGCCAGACCTGCGATGGTCTGCGTGGCGACCGCCGTGAAGATGGATGCGGCCAGATCGGGCTTGGCCGCGCCGTCGTTGATGAGCGGCTGAAGATCGGTTTTGGCGAACACGCCGCAACGGGAGGCGATCGGATAGAGCGTCTCGTAATGCTTGGCCATGTCGTTGAGGCCCGCCGCGTCGGTGTCGAGCAGGGTGGCCATCTGGTCGATGAACGCGCCGGTGCCGCCTGCGCAGGAACCGTTCATGCGCTGTTCCGGAGTCGGCTTCAGATATGTGATCTTGGCGTCCTCACCGCCAAGTTCGATAATGACGTCGGCTTGCGGATATTCCTCGTCGATGGCGCGGGTCTCGGCGATGACCTCCTGCACGAACGGCACATGGAGATTATCGGCCAAGGCAAGGCCGCCGGAACCGGTGATGGCCAGACGAATCGGCTCGTCGCCGCGGCCACGGGCCTCAAGTTCTTTGTGGATGTCCTCCAGCAGGCCCGCCACGGTGGCACGCACGTTGGCGTGGTGGCGACGGTAATCGGAGAAGAGCACCGCGTCGAGCGAATCGGTCTGATCGAGCACCACGGCCTTCACCGTGGTGGAACCGATGTCAAGACCTACGCGCAACGGCTTCGTATCGCAGGTGTTGTCTGCGGTAACTGCTGCTTCGACCATGTACTGTACCTCTATCGTTCTCATCCGCCGGGTTGCGTCCGTGCCAACACGAACGCCCTGCCCCGGTTATCCAAGTATGTAATGGTAGTCTGTGCCCCTGCCTAATTCGGCACGGTATCGCATAAAGTGCACGACACGACGCATAATTAGACAACGAATATAGTCAGCTTGCCTAATTCCAACCGTTCGTATACGAACCGTTCAAAACCATTCAGGAAGCCGCCCCCTCCCCCGCAGCGCGGTCCTTGCCGTAGATTTCGGGAATGAACCGCGTCTGATCGTGTAGTTTCGACCACAGCACCACCTGCCCGCTTTCCAACGACTTGGGCACATCGATGATGCGCTGGTTGGAGCTGCCGCGAAACTGCAGCAGCGAATCGTGCAGATCCTTGATATACCGGCCATCCACGAGGATATCGATCTGTTCGAGCAGTTCACGCTTGTCGGGGCTTTCGCCTTCGCGCATGAGCTCCTCCCACGTGTAGCCCGTCCAGCACCAAATGTCCTTGGTGCGGCCGAACCGCTCCCGGATCTTGCGTGAAAGCGGCAGCAGCACGCCGGTGTTGAGCAGCGGCTCGCCCCCGAGGAAGGTGATGCCCTGCACGTACGGCAGGCTCAGATCGGCCATGATCTGAGCTTCGAGCCGGTCGTTGTATTCGTGGCCGGCGCGGAAATCCCAGATCGACGAGTTGTAGCAGCCTTCGCAGTGGAATGGGCAGCCGGAGACGTACAGCGAGCAGCGGATTCCCTCGCCGTCGGTCATGAGGAACCGCTTGTAGTCGGCGATCATGTTGTGGCTCATCGCGTTCGTCCATTGTCCGGCACGCGGGTTGCTGGCGCGGTTTGTCGGAATGAACGGCCCGCGGCCGGTTTCGCCGGCCGCGAAATCACGGCGAGACACAGCGGGATCGGCGCTGCTTACCATACGTTGCTCCTGAATTGCCTGTTGTTTTGCGATTATTGCGATTGATTACTTGGCTTCCTCGAACCATTCGCGTTCGGAACCGTCGTCAAGGGTGACATGGCCGGTTTCGCCGCTCATGTGCTTGACGCGGTGCGCGATTTCCTCGTGTCGGCCGTGCACCATCGGGCGCTGCACCGGATTGCCGAGGTAGCCGCAGGTGCGCTTGGTCACGTTGCAGCGGTCCGGGTCGGAGTTGCCGCATTCGGGGCACTTGAAGCCTTCTTCGGTCGGTTCGAAGTCACCTTCGAAACCGCATTCGTAGCAACGGTCGATTGGCGTGTTCGTGCCGAGATAGCCGATGCCGATGGTGTAGGCGTAGTCCCACACCGCTTCGAGCGCCTTCGGATTGGCCTGCAGGCACGGGAATTCGCAGTAGTTGATGAAGCCGCCGGACGCGTAGTACGGGAAGTCCTTCTCGTAGTCGAGCTTCTCCATCGGCGTGGGCTGCAGCCACACCGGGTAGTGGAAGGAGTTGGTGTAGAAGTCGTGGTCGGTGACGCCGTCCACTTCGCCGAACTTCTCGCGGTCCATGCGGTTGAAGCGGTCGGTGAGCGATTCGGCCGGCGTGGAGTACACGGAGTAGTGGTAGCCTTCCGCGGTGCTCCAATCCTTGCACAGCTCGTTCATGCGCTTGACGATGGACAGGGCGAATTCCTTGCCTTCCGGATCCCAGTCGTGGTCGCGCATCCAGTCCTTGCCATAGAACACGCTGGTCGCCTCATACAGGCCGATGTAGCCGAGGGACACGGTGGCGCGTTCGTTGCGGAACAGCTGATCAACGCTGTCGTTGGCGCCGAGACGGCCGAATGCGCCGAAGCGGAACAGGGTCGGGGCGTTGACCGGAGTGGCCTGCTTGCAACGCATGATGCGGAACTGCAACGCCTGATGGGCGACGGTCATGCGCTCGTCGAAGATCTTCCAGAAGCGGTCCTTGTCTCCGTGGGATTCCAATGCGATGCGCGGAATGTTCACGGTGACCACGCCGAGGTTCATGCGGCCGTCCTCGACATCCTTGCCGGTCTTCGGGTCGATCCAGCCCTGCAGGAAGGAACGGCAGCCCATCGGCGCTTTGAAGGAGCCGGTGATCTTCACGATGTTCTCGTAGAAGATGACGTCCGGGTACATGCGCTTGGTGGCGCATTCGAGGGCCAACTGCTTCAGGTCGTAGTTCGGGTCGCCCGGATCGGCGTTCACACCGTGCTTGATGGTGAAGACGAGCTTCGGGAAGATGGCGGTGTGATGCTCGGAACCGAGGCCGCGGATGCGGTTGAGGAAGATGGCGCGCTGGATTTCGCGCGCGAACCAGTCGGTGCCGAGACCGAAGCCGACGGTCACGAACGGGGTCTGGCCGTTGGACACACGGTTGGAGTTGATCTGGTATTCCATGGTCTGCATGGCGTCGTAGATGGCCTTGCGGGTCTGGATCTTCGCCCAGATCTCACGCAGCTGCTGCAGACGGTCGGACGTCTTGTCGAACGGCTCGTCCATCGGCAGTGCCGGACGATCCTTTTCGAAGTGCAGGCGCTTCGGCTCGACGGCCTTGGCCATGCGCACCTGACGTTCGGCGATCTCGATCGGCAGATCGTCGGGCATGATCTCGTGGGCCTGCTCAAGGAACTTGTCGTAGTCCTTCTTGGCGTATTCGGCGAAATGCTCGTCGGCGCGGTTGGCGGTCTGTCCGCCGTACTGGCTGGAGGCCACGTCCTTCATGATCTGGGTGATCTGCGTGGCGGCGATGGAGATGCTGTTCGGCGAACCCATCGGCGCGTTGCCGAGGGTGAAGCCATTGGCCAGCATGTCCCAATAGTTCGGCAGCGAGCAGTTGGACTGCGCGGTGAACGGCGAGTAATCGGCGTCGTGGAAGTGGATGTCGCCCTTCATATGCGCGTTGGACACCGCATCCGGCAGCATGGAGAAGGCGGACGCCTTGGACACCGCGCCGGCCAGCAGGTCACGCTGGGTGGAGTAGACGTTGGAGTCCTTGTTGGCGTTCTCACGCACCAGAGCCTCGTCGCGGTCCACCAAGCGGCGCACGGCCTCGTTGATGTCTGTGGCCTTGGCGCGCTCGATGTCCTTGTTCAGACGGTAGTTGGTGTAGGTGCGGGCCACGTCGTACAGATGATCCTCGATCAGCCCATGCTCCACGAGGTTTTGGATGTCCTCGATCTTCGCCGGACCATTGTAACGGTCCTTGATTTCGGCCTCGACCTGATTGGCGATGTCGCGAATCAGCCGTTCCTCCTGAGGACCGATTTTCTTGTCGAGGTCGGCGAAAGCCGATTTCACCGCGCTGATGATGTTGATCGGATCGAAATCGACCACACGCCCGTCGCGCTTCTCGACAAGCACCTTGACCATTTCCGGCGCGTTCTCGGTTTCGGTCGCAACGCCTTCCAGAGTCTGGGTTTCCATGTATATTTCCTTTCCGGGCCGGACCCATCCGGCCAGGTTTCATGCTTCGTCCGCATGCCCGTTCGTATCTACAGATGCACACTCTACGCCAAGGTCGGCACTAAATGTAGTGTCACCACGCCGCTAGAGAAACTATATATTCTACTTTTGGCGAGATTTCGCCATTTTGTACCTTGTGTGACAAAAGTAACGATTTCATCTCGGAGTGTCGTTTTGACACAGCCCCACACACCGTACTATCTTCACGCACGGAGCATTCGCAACACTCGAACATATGTTCCATTTGTCCGCAAGATGATGGAATCTTGACTTATGACTTGGAACCCGGATTACAACCCACCGACGGCGCAGCGGACGTCGAAGCCGCTGCCCCGTCTGGCGTCGGAAACCACCGCCGACAACCCTTGGCCGGTGAGCCTGCTCAGCGAGAAGTTCTACACGGCGGTCGAACGTTGGCCCTCCGTATGGGTGGCCGGGCAAATCACGCAGATCAACACGCGTCGTCAGGGAAGCGCCTACATCACGCTGCGCGACGACCAGCAGGACATCGCTATGGAAGTCAACGGCTTCGGACGGTTCGCCGCGGCGGCGGCGCCGTTTGTGCAGGGCGACCGTGTCATCATCCACGGCAAGCCGAACGTGTGGATGAAGCGCACGTCGCTGTCGTTGCGCGGCGACGCGATCATCACGGCCGGCGCGGGCGGCAGTCTGAAGGCCATGATCGACGAGCTACGCAAGAAGCTTAAGGGAGAAGGTCTGTTCGACGCCGATCGCAAGAAGCCGTTGCCGGAATTTCCGCATTGCATCGGCTTGATCTGCGCGCCGCAGGCACGTGCGGAAGGCGACGTCATCACCAACGTGCGTCTGCGTTGGCCCGTCGTCGGCTTCAAGGTGACGCATGTGCACGTGCAGGGCGAGCAGTGCCCGTCGGACGTGGTAGCGGCCATCCGGCAGCTGGATGCCGATCCAGATGTGGATGTGATCATCGTGGCGCGTGGCGGCGGCGCTTTCGAAGATCTGATTGGCTTTTCCGATGAGAACGTGGTGCGCGCCGCGGCGGCGGCCCACACTCCTCTGATTTCCGCCATCGGGCATGAGGACGATTGGACCCTGCTGGATTTGGTGGCCGACCTCAGGGCCTCCACGCCGACCGACGCAGCGAAGAAGGTCGTGCCGGACGTGCATGAGCAGATGCAGCTGATTCAGGTGAACCTGGACCGCATGCGCATGCGCATCGACGCCACCGTCTCCAACGAGACCAGGCTTATCGAAGGCTACGCGAACCGTCCAAGCCTCACCCAGCCGCTCACCATGTTGGAACCGCATCAGCGTTTCCTTGATGACGCACGCACAAGAATGCGGATCGGTCTGACCCGTATTCTTGACGACGCGAGCCTGACCATCGAGAAAGCGCACGCGTCGCTGACCGCGCTGAGTCCGCAATCCACGCTTGACCGCGGGTACGCGGTGGTGCAATGCGCCGACGGGCATGTGCTTGACGACGCGGACAAGGTGAAGACGGGCGACCAGCTGACCATGACCTTGAAGCACGGCATCGTCGTGTCTGAAGTGAAAACCGTAACGAAGGAGTAGCACATGAGCAACGAAGCAGCACCGGCATCCAGCCTGACCGACAAGGAACGCGAAGCAATCGCGCAGATGCCATACGAGGAGGCGCGCGACAAGCTCATCCAGGCCGTGCAGGCGTTGGAGGCGGGCGGCCTGAACCTCGACCAGTCCATGCGGCAGTGGGAGATCGGCGAGGCGTTGGCCAAGCGCGCGCAGAGCCTGCTTGGCGAGGTCCGAGCCAAGCTCGACGCCGCGCAGGCAGAGCAGGCCACCGCGGCCAACACCGCAGGCACGCAAGACAATCTGGCCTGAGCATCCGTCGCGGCACAGCCGCTCCCCTCACCTACGGACGTTCCACCGGAACGTCCGTCAAACGGCTTGAGCCCGAACAATCAGGTCCGATTACCCGTCATGTCGAGTCCATATTGTGTGTACAATGGTGACTCGTTGCCTCAGTAGCTCAGTGGATAGAGCACTTCTCTCCTAAAGAAGGTGTCGTAGGTTCGATTCCTATCTGGGGCACTTTTTCATATCCCCGTACATTGTCGGCGCGCATCGCCATCGGCAGCATCCAAGATCAATCGCACGTCCGCAATCCGGACAACACCATCTCACCGCCACCCTCCAGCACAGGCACAATGACCCTCCCTCTGTTATAGTGGCAAACGGATACTTAAGCGGTTGAGTGAATGTATCCAAAAGGTTCCCCCTTCTGCTATGGAAGCATCGGAAAGCAACCGCACAACCCATACATCACCTTTGGAAGACCAAGGGATCAGCATGCAAGACATACCATATTTCTCTATTGTGGAACGGCTGGCGCACACGAATCCGGTAGGACAGTTGCCCGGACCGCTCTCCTACAAGCTGCTCGACCAGTTCACCATGCCGATGCTGCCCACAGAACCGCAATGCACGAACGTCATCGCCTGCATCTGATATTCGAATAACATGCCGGTCGTCACCGTCTAGCCACGGGCTTAGCCGACCCGCACAATCGCCAGCAGCGCTTTGTGGTCGCTGCCGTCCACTTTGACTGTGCGCACCTGTCCGGCCTGCATGCCGGAATCCAGTACGATATGGTCGATTCCGGCGAACGACGGCACGTAATCGACATTCGCAGGCCATGAGAATTTCAATCCCTCGCCGGCCTGACGGGAGGCGTCGGAGAAACGGTTTCCCAGAATGTTGCGGAACGGCGTATGGTCGTACGTCGCGTTGAAATCACCCATGAAAACGTACCGTCGGCTAGTGTCGAAACGTAGTTTCGCCAGTTCGTCGAGCGACCGCTTCCACTGCTGCCAGTAATCGTTCGTCGGCGACGTGGTATGCACGGATACGAAACGCACCTGCGTGGCTCCCCCATTGAACGAAACGGTGCCGCCCGGCATGAACGACGCGCTCGAATCGACATCGTCATCGGAAGGGTCGTCAAGCGGACTCGCCGACCAAAGGCCGTTGCCGTACACGCCGTCCGAACTCGACACCTGCGCATAGGGCAGATACGAGGCGATGCCGGCACGGTTCAGATCGTCCACGAAAGCGTCGGTCGTCTCCTGCAACGCAAGCACCTCGACGTGTTCGCTGCGCACCAGATCCACGATCTCACGCGCATCGGCGCGCCCTTTGTACACATTGCACGTCATCAGCCGCGCGTAGCCGTCATCCGTGTTGACGGTTTCGCCGGACGCCGCCGCGACTGCGGCACGTGGCAGTTTCGAAGGCTGGTAGAAGAACGGATACTGCCAGAACGCCTGCAACGCAATCGCCAGAACGGCCATCACGATGGACACCGTACGTTTGGAGACGATGGCGCAGACGAGCGCGATTACGGCGAGCAGCGTGAACCATGGCACTAGGGAGACGACGATCGGCATATACGGCAACGCCTGCAGTTCTTCCGGCAGAATGTGCGTGACAGTGCCCAGCAGCGCGGCGAGCGCGAATATGAAGGCAATCACCGCGCAGATGAAGTTGCGTACGCGATGCGTTTTCGTCTTATTCAGCGTGCGTAGCGGCTTGACCGGTCTCGTTGCGGCCGGTTTTGCTTTAGCCCGATTCGCTTTGGCCGACGCTTGCGATTTGCCCGTTGCCGGCCCTTGCGGCTGGCGTGTTTTTGCCTGAGCCATACCATTCCCTTGTTTTTTCGGAACGCACGTCCGCGACCATCCATGTCCGCCCGTGTCCGTTTATGTCCGTTCCGTTGATGTTCCGACGGTTTCCTTCACGCCTTCGGCTTAGTCGTCGAGGCCGAGCTCGTGGCGGATGCCGTCGATGATGATGCGGCTGGCGGTGGTGCCGCGTTCACGCGCGTTTTCCTGCAGCATCATTTTCAGATCGGATGGAATTTTGAAACTCATGAGCACACGTTCGCCGTTGCCGTTGCCGTTGCCATTGCCACGGCTGCGGGTGTCCTGCACGCTGGTCAGCGGAGCGGTGGACGCTGCCTTCGCACCACCGTTCGGTTTTCTAATGGCCATCAGGCGATCGCCTCCTCAAGTTCGAGATACACGTCTTCATACCCATTGAGATTGCTAGGAAATGCGTGGCCGACGACTTTCTGCATGCCCACGCGCTTGGGTACGGACGCGTCGAAGACGCTGGCGCCGCGTTCGCGGATGAGATTGACCGCGTTGCCGGCCAGCTTGTTGTTTTCCACTTTGAGCAGCAGCAGCGCGTACGGTTTGCCGGCCACGTCGAGGCTTTCCGCGGTTTCGAGCGCATGGCTCAGTTCGAATGGCCCCTGGGTGGCCGGAACGATGACGAAATCGGCCACATCGCAGGCCACATCCACCACGTTGCCGGCCGGCGGGCAGTCGATGATGACGAGTTCGTCATCCGCCATGGTTTTGCGCAGTCGTTTCAGTTTGCCGATATTGGCGGAGTCCACGGTGAACGGCAGGGTTTCGCCGGCGTCTTCGGCGTCGCCCGCCCATGTGGTGGCGTCGCCTTGCGGATCGGTGTCCAGCACGGACACGTTGCGGTTGTGCCGTGCGGCCGCGGTGGCCAACGCCATGGCGGTGGTGGTTTTGCCGCTGCCGCCCTTGAGGTTGATGACCGAGATGATCATGAAGGTTCCTCCGCTTCGACAATCAATTTATATAAGACGTATATACTTTTTATATATTGGATAGACGACAGTCACGCTGACGGCGTAACGGCATTGGCAATGTAAAAGATAGTGGCGACGCACTCTTGTCAGTTGCTTTGACAGATAACGAAAAATCCCGAGGAGCTCAGCTCAACTCGGGATTCGAAAAGAGTAAACGCGGCGACTTGCTACTCTCCCACACCCTCTCGAGTGCAGTACCATCGCCGTGCTAGGCCTTAGCTTCCGGGTTCGGAATGGGACCGGGCGTCTCACCTAGGCTATGATCACCGCAAGAGGAAATAATACGCGAACATGCGGCAATCGGCAAACTTCGGCGTGTCGCGCACTGCAATCGCGTTCCCCAATCGCCAATGATCGCCAGTAATCGCGCGAATGCCGGCAATCGCAATGCATATGCGCTACAGTCGAAGCAATGCCGCAACAATTGCGGCGTGCTTACGAAAGAAGGCCAGCAATGACGATCGCCTCCTGCGATTCCGTTTCCGCAACCACTTTGGGTCTGCCGAATTCCACTGCGATTCCCGCCGAGAAGGCGAGGCTGCCGAAAGGCCTGTTCGTGGCGAAGATTCCGGTTTCCGCCAAACAAAGCAGCGTTTGGCGAACGACATCGAATCAATCACCATGCTGTCGCTGCTGCAGGCGCGCAATATCGGACTCGCCGCCGGTACGCGCGTGCCGGAAATACTGGTGATCGGCCTGCGTTTGCACGAACCAAACGCCGCCGTTCCGACGGATATCGTCGAATTGATTGCGATGCAACGCAAGTCGGGCATGCTGTTCGTTTGCGTACGCGACGCCGATTTCGAGGGTACGACGCGTCAGGAGTGCGCGTTCGCCGTCCGTCGAGCGCTGCCGGCACGTGCCGGGCACACGACCACATCCAAGGTGTTCGCTTCCGATTGGCAGCCGGCCGGCGAGGCCACGCTGAACGCCACGGATCCGGCGGTCGATTCCATGGACGCCTTGTGGGAGTCGCTATGCTCGCAGGTGATTCTGGACGACCCCTCCCCCATCGACGTGAACACGCGTCTTGCCCGACGCATGCAGATTGCACAGCTCACCGCGCAGGTCGACAAGCTCACCCGCGACCATCAGCGTGCCAAGAATCCCGAACAACGCAATGAAATCTACGCGAAACTGCACAAGACGAAGCGCCAGTTGGAGGAACTGCAAGGGCAGTAATACCGCCGTAATACAAAGCTCGGCTGCAATCGTTACGATTACCGAGATTCCAGTAATTGCAACAATTACAGCCGAGCCGTAAGCGAGGTTTGGCAACGTGGCCAAAGCGCGCTCTCAACAACGCGCCACAGCCGCGAAGCCGCTAGAAACCAAGCCTTGTGCGGCCGAACTGGTCGAGCCAGCGCAGAATCGCGCCTTCTCGCAGCGCCCACGGGCAGATTTCGATTTCTTTGACGTCCAGCGCCTTCATAATCTCATCGATCACCAGGCCACCGCCGACGATCTGATACGTACGTTCCGGCGTGACGCCCGGCAATGCGGTGCGCTGGTCCGGGGCGATGGCCGCAAGACGCGGTAGCCAATCCTCGAGCTGGTCGATCGTCATAATCGACGTGTCCACACGGCCCGGTTGGCGCATCACCGCACCGGCGAGACGGGCCAGGGAGCGAATCGTCTTCGACGTGCCCACGGCATGCATCGGATGCTTCGATTTGGGGAACGACTTGACCATTGGCTCGAGGATCTTGCGGATGTTCTTGCGGGCAGCTTCCAGATCGTCATCATCCGCGACGCCGCTTTCCGGCAGGAACTCGCGCGTCACGCGGCCTGCGCCGGCAGGAACGGACAGTGCGACTGTCGGATCCTCGTCGGAGCCCATGGCCACTTCGAGCGAGCCGCCGCCGATGTCGATGACGAGCAAACGGCCGGCATCCCAGCCATACCAACGGCGGGCGGCCAGGAAGGTGAGTCGGGCCTCATCCACGCCGGACAGCACGGTGACCGGCTGGCCGATGGCCTCTTCGATCTTGCGTAGGATCTTGCCTCCGTTCGGCGCTTCGCGTAGTGCGGAAGTGGCCAGGACCAGCAGCTGGGTGATTTCGTATTCTTCGGCGAGTTTCATCGCCTTTTCAACCGCGCTAAGCAAGGCTTCGGTGCCCGCTTTTTGATGCTGCCGTCATCTTTGAGATACTGCATCAGGCGAATGGTGCTTTTGGTGCTGGCCTCGGGCTCGGGGCGCGCGCCCGGAGCCGCGTCGACGATGAGCATGTGGACGGTGTTCGAACCGATGTCAAGCACGCCAAGTCGGGTGGCGTGCGAATGCAATGTAACCATGGTTCACAGCTTAATAACTTAAGCGATTAACCTATTGCACGACATGCCTTGATAACCTTTGCAAATATGCCCACCCTCGGAAAGGAGGGTGGGCACCCAATAATCACAGTGCGGGAAACGATTGCATCGGCGTGAAAAATCGCGCTTCAGACATATGTTTCAGCCGAATATCTCAACCATGCACCTCAGCCACGCACTTTGGCTACGAAATCGCCAAGTCGCTTCAATCCTTCGCGCAGGGCTTCGCGGGAAGCCGCGTACGACAGGCGCACGTGCGTGTCCGCGGTGGCCTCGCCGAAATCGCGGCCAGGCGTCAACGCGATATGCGCTTCCTTCAGCGCACGCTCGCAGAACGTCCACGCGTCCAAACCGGTGCTGGAAATGTTGAAATACGCGTAGAACGCGCCGTTCGGTTCGACTTCCAGCGGTAGACCGATCTCGGCCAGACCGTCCACCACAATGCGGCGGCGCTCCAGCAGTTCCTGACGGCGTTCCTCGCACACGGCCAGCGTTTCCGGCGTGAAGCAGGCGAGCGCCGCATGCTGGGTCGGCGTGTGCGCGCACAGGAAGAAGTTGGTGGCGAGGTCGTCCATGGCTTCGAGCGCGTATTCGGGCACGACCATCCAGCCGAGCCTCCAGCCGGTCATGCCGAAGAACTTGGAGAAGCTGGAGCAGACGATGGCGTCCGGATCGCAGGCCAGCACGGATTTCACGTCGGATCCGTCCGGTTCGCGGTCGGCCAGGTCGAGGTAGGTTTCGTCGACGATGCGCCATGCGCCACGCTCACGGGCTAGGTCGCACACGGCTTTCAGGGTGTCGAAGGCGATGGTGGTGCCGGTCGGGTTGGACGGCGAAGTGATCATGACGGCCTTGGTGCGGTCCGTCCAGTATTCTTTGCACAGTTCCGGCGTCAGGTGGAATCGGGTGGCGGCGGACGTCGGCACGTCCACGACTTTGCCGCCGAACGCGCGTACCAGCTCGCGGTTGCACGGGTAGGACGGGTCTGCGATGAGCACTTCGTCGTCATCGTTGACCGTCAGCGCGGCGGACAGCAGCAGTGCCGTCGAACCGCCCGCGGTAATCGCGATGCGTTTCGGGTCGACGTCGACGTGGTGACGTTCCTTATAGAAATCGGAAATCGCCTGGCGCAGTTCCGGCAGGCCCATCGCCGCGGTGTACGGCAGCGGACGGCCGTCATACTGTTCGCGCATGGCGTCACGGACGGCCGGAGGAGCGCCGAAGTCCGGCTCACCGAGGCTCAGCTTGACCACATCGGTGCCGTTGGCGATCATCTCATCGGCCATGGCTCCGAACACCATGGCACGGAACGGATTGGCAATCTGCGCGCGCTTCGACAACTGCGGCTGCGCGCCATTCTCAACATTTCCCATATTCCTGTTTTTACCACGTTTCGTACAACGCCGCCTGCCGACTGTCATTTCCCGGAATCGTCCGCCTTTCCGGAATCGTCCACGATTTCGCGGTAAAGACGTTCCAACCGTTCGTCGCGCACTTTCTTGCCGAGCTCGCATTCCCAGACCACGATGACTTTCCAGCCGTCCGCTTCGAGTTCGGCGCGCTGCCTCGCGTCTCGTTCGTGATTGCGCAGCAGTTTCGCGGTCCAGAATTCGACGTTCGATTTGGGCACGCGTGTGGCTTTCGGACAGCCTTCGTGCATGTGCCAGAAGCAGCCGTTGACGAATATGATCGTACGGTATTTCGGTAGTACCACGTCCGGGTGGCCTGGGTATCGCTTGTCGTTTTTGCGGAATCGCAAGCCTTTGGCAAACAGAAAGCTACGTACCATCCGTTCGATGGATGTGTCTTTGCCGCGGATGTGGGACATGGTGTAGCTGCGCGTGCCCCGCTCGTATTTTTCGGGTTTGCCGGTTTTTCTAGGTTTGCCGGTTTTCTTGGGTTTGCCGGTTTTTCCGGGTTTGGCTGTCTGCCTGCGATGCTCTGCCGTCACGGCTTCCCATTATGGCAAAAGGGCCGATCAATCGTTTTCGCATAACGCGTGCCGCCGTCGCATGTGGCGTACGCTGGTCATTGCAACGTAGCAAACAGGCAGTTCAAAACAAGGAGATTTCATGGCACAGATCAATGTGGCGATTCTCGGCGCGGGCCGTATCGCGCAGAGCATGGCCGAAACGTTGGTGAAAATGGCGGCGGATGACCGGTACCGCGATCTGGTCGCACCGTACGCGGTGGCGGCCCGCGACGGCGAGCGCGCAGCGGCGTTCGCGGCGAAATACGGTTTTCCGGTGTCGTACGGATCGTATGAGGAGCTTGTCGCCGATCCGAACGTGAATCTTGTGTATATCGCCACTCCGCATAACTTCCATGCCGAGCAGGCGATTTTGTGCATGCGCGCCGGCAAGGGCGTGCTGGTGGAGAAGGCGTTCGGCGCGAACACGCAGCAGGCGCGTGAGATATTGGACGTTTCGGATGAGACCGGCATGCTGTGCACGGAGGCGATTTGGACGCGGTATATGCCGTCGCGTGGCATGATCGACGATATCATCGCGTCCGGCGTGATCGGAGAGGTGCAGGCGATCGACGCGAATCTGTGCTATCCGACCACGGCGAAGGCGCGTATCACCGATCCTGCGCTGGCTGGCGGCGCGCTGCTGGACGTCGGCGTGTATCCAATCAATTTCATCGACATGATCATGCATAATGCGCCGATCGCACGTGTTGAATCGTCGATGCAACCGTATGAAACCGGCGTGGACGCGCACAATTCGATGACGTTCTATTACCAGAATGGTGTGATGGCCACCGCGCAAAGCTCGATTCTATGCCATTCGGATCGTATGGGCGCGGTGTGGGGCACGAAGGGGTATCTCACGTGTCAGAACATCAACAATGTCGAGGCGATTGACGTGTTCGACGGCTCGCATGCCGTCACCGCGCATTATGACGTTCCCGAACAGTTGACCGGCTACGAGTATGAGGTGGCATCGGCCGCACAGGCCATGCTGGACGGGCGTACCGAATGCGATGAGATGCCGCATTCCGACACGTTGCGCATCATGGAATGCATGGATTCGCTGCGTGCGGATTGGGGTCTTAAGTACCCGTTCGAAGCGTAGCGATGCGATCGATGACGTGGGCGTGACGCGCTCCGCCCACGTTATAATTGCCCCTTGCGGCGGTTTGGAAACGCATGGAAGGAGCGTCATGGGATTGCTGAGGATGCTGAAGTACGTGCTGGGCACGGAAGATGAGACGCAGCAGCCCCGGCAAACGCAATCCTCTGCCAAGAATGCCAACAACGCCAAGCCTGCGCGGACCGGACAGACCAAGCAGACGGGACAGGTTGCGCGACGAGTCACGCAACCGCAACTGCAACCGCATGCCACGCCGCAACGTCAATCGCAACGCCGTCAATCGCAGCAACACCAATCGCAACGGCCTGCAAAGCTCACCCCGCAACCGCTGTTGCCAGCCGACCGCATCGACAAAGCGCGTGACATCATCGGCAATATCGAAAAGCACGAATTGAGCGACGAGCAGATCAGCGCGATCGCCGGCGCAGGTCACAACACCCTCGTACTTGCGGGCGCGGGAACCGGCAAAACCACTACCATCGTCGGATATATCGCATGGCTGCTTGCCACAAAACGCGCCACCCCCGAAGAGATTCTCGTATTGTCGTTCACCAAGGCGTCCGCGGACGAAATGTCGCAACGCATCATGGCAAGCACCGGCAAAACGATCCGCGCATGCACGTTCCACAGTCTCGGCCTGGAAATCTGCCGTGCGGCCACCATCGCCAACCGTCCCATCATCGACGGCCATGCGTCGAACGCCGTGGTACGAGACACGTTTGACCGGCTGCTCGCACAGAACATCCCCTACCGTCTGCTCGCATTCAAGCTCATGTCGAAGGAGCTGTTCGGCAAGTATGGCGCCGCCGCGAAACGTGAGGATTTCCAACTGCCGACGGATGATTACGCTTTCAACCAGTACAGGCAAAGCCTTGTCGAAAACGCGCAGACCATCATCCAGCACATGCGGCAGAACAATATCGGCATCGACGGCATGCGCGAGCTCAATGAGAGGCGCGGCGGCAAACATATCGGCCGTAATCGTGAGATGCTGCAGCTCGTCGGGCCGCTGTACAACGCGTATGTCGGCAATTTCCGCGCGACCCAGGGCATCGATTTTCCCGGCATGATCACCGACGCCATTCGCTGCGTAAGGCGCGGCGCATACCGCCACCCGTACAAATACGTGCTCATCGACGAATACCAAGACATGTCGCGGCCACGTTACGAGCTGATCCGCGCATTGCGTGAGCAGAGCGATTTCACGCTGTTCTGCGTGGGCGACGACTGGCAGTCGATCTACCGTTTCGCCGGCAGCGACATTCATCTGATTCTCGATTTCGCCGATATTTGGCGCGATTGGGGCCCGACACGCATGTTTCAGATCACCACCACGCGCCGCTTCCGGCAGAGTCTCATCGATGCGAGCGGTAAATTCGTCATGCAGGATAAAAACCTGTATGTCAAACGTTTGCATAATCCGTCCGATAAGAAGGACCATTCGCTGAAAGCGTTGGGCGGCTCCACGCAGGAGGAACGCTTCAACGCGATTGTGGAGCAGTTGCGCAAGCTGCCGAAAGCCGCGTCGGTACTGATGTTGGGACGTTATAGAAGCGATCTGAACCTGCTGCTACGCAACGATTGCGACGGATTGTTCCAGATTGACGAGCACACTGGCAGCATCGTTTTTCTTGAGAAACCGGACATGGATATCACATTCATGACCGCGCACAAATCCAAGGGATTGCAGCGCGATTTCGTGTTTCTGCTGTGCTGTTCCGGCGGTTTGAAGGGCTTCCCGAGTGCGATTCCCGATGAGCCGCTGCTTGGCTTGCTGCTGCCGGAGGTGGAGCGCATGCCGCATGCAGAGGAACGTCGCCTGTTTTATGTGGCGATGACGCGATGCAAAAGAAGCTGTTTTTCGTGGTCGACCAGTCGCGCCCGTCACGCTTCATGTATGAGCTACACGATCGGATCTGTCCGAATATTTTCCGGGGTGTGAAACTGCCTCCGCAATGCCCGAATTGCGGGGAAGCTTTGCGGCTGCGACATGCCGGCTCCGATCCGTCACGCGCGTTTTACGGGTGCACCGGCTTTCCGAATTGCCGATATTCCCGGGAATGCCGGTAATCGCGCGGTTTTTTCGGGACGACGAATCCGATGCTCCCAACTTCGAAATTTGTCCTTTTTTATCAGGCCGCGCCCCAGCAGCACGCGGCCGGCCCCGCCTTGCCTAGCAAACCACCATCCAGCCAAAGCCCCCGAAAACCAATCCTTTTCATACCTCGGCACCCGCCGAACACCAAAAAAGAGGACGCTCATTACAAACGTCCTCTTTTTCCGGCAATTTGTCCTTTTTTAAAATCGTGCGGTGCTTTCGCGGGGAAAACCGTGCACCACACCATCGCCTGCCACCTTCTCATAAAGCAGTCGACTTAAAATCGACCGCGGACGTCCGCCACGCTAACTCTCTTTTCAATCCAACAACGTCTATCCTGGATTCAACAGGACGGTGAGCATATGGCAGGACGAAACAACTGGACACGCGAACAGACCATGATGGCGTTCGCACTGTACCGAATCCTGCCTTCCGGAAAATGGGATAAACGCAATCCGACTGTCCAGAGACTCGCAGACCACATCCGCCGCTCGCCTTCGGCGGTGGCGCTCAAACTCGGCAACCTGGCCTCCCTCGACGAGAACAGAACGACCAAGGGACTGACCAACTGCAGCAGGCTGGACAGAGAAATATGGGAGGAGTACGCGGAACGCGGCGACGCCCTGGTATTCGAATCATCCCAACTGCTGGCATCGGCGTTGAACGGTCCCGACAACCGTCCAGCCGCGAACGGCGATTCCGTCGTGGAGCAGATCGTCGCGCCGCAGATCGGACTACGACCGTCCGGCCTTGGTCACGCAACGCGTCAACCAGCAGTATTTCCGCAACACGCTCATCCATAACTACCATGACCACTGTTGCATCACGGGAATCGCGATCGATCCGCTATTGGTAGCCAGTCATATCAAACCATGGAAGGATTCGTCGCCGACGGAGAAAGTGGCCGCCTCGAACGGCCTGCTGCTGAACGCGTTCCACGACAGGGCTTTCGACCAGGGTCTGATCACCCTCGACAACGATTTCGCGATTCATGTCTCGCCGCACGTCGAGCACACGGAAATCAACGACGAATGGCTGTACCGTTACGACGGACAGCGCATCTCCCTACCTGTCGTCTGCAGCCCATCCCGAGAATTCCTCGAATTCCATCGAGAGCATATTTATCAACTTTGATTCCGAAGCACCCCTACAATTAGCTATCACAGTAATCCCCGACGAGGAGGAATATGTCTAAAACAGCGAAATCAGTCAAAGCGATTTGCAGGAAAAACGATAAGTTCCTATGCGTCGAATCCCCGGACTCAAATGCACTGTTTTTCCCATCGATTGCAGTTTCCAGCTTTCGCAAGCCCGATATAGAACAGGCGCTGGAAAAGCTTTTGGAAATCACAAATAATGACGAGCTCGCAATCAGCAGGCAGCTCGCCGAGGGACAAAGCACGAATCCACGTTATTATCTTTGCTATTGCGATTACGAAATCAACTTCCTTGCCAACGGACAGTGTGCCATCTGGCTCACTCAGCAAGAGATGGCATACCACAAGTGGATTCCGGAAGACCAGAAGATGGCAGACCTTGTCATGTCTCCGCTTTTCGAAAAAAGTCCCTATACAACGAAGACAGCAGTCCAGTTACGAGCCAATGATGCGGTTGGCAGAACATTGGAAGAAATCGATTTCAACAACACCGAAAAACAAGGGAATAAAAGCTATCCAGGCAATGTAATTGAACATGTCTGGTTCGACCATCCCGCCGACAACATTTCTGCCCCCGATTTCCCCGAGGCTGAAGTCGAGCTTAAAGTCTCCCCAATCGATATCAAGAAAAGCAAGGATGGTCCTTCTTGCATTGCAGGAGAAAGGCTAGTACTCAATACCATCAATTACGCCAAAGAAAGCACTGCCGATTTCAAGACAAGTTCGTTTTGGAAGAAAAACAGATTCATTGAATTAATGCAGTATCTGCGTCGAATCGCCTCAGAAAAAGGGCAGTCTGAAGATAAGCGCAAATATAAGATCGAATATGCCCACCTTTTAGCTATGGACGATTTTGCAGAACCCAATTTTCCGCAAAACAGTCTCCTGCCTCTCAGCGAAGCGACCATGCTCAGAATCGAACAGGATTGGAACACGATTCATCAGTTCATAGTCGAAAACCGGGCGGATGAACTGACCGAAGGTATGACCGACACCCTTGCAGCATGCACTAAAGGAGCGAATAACAAACAGAAAAGCAGGCAGAGCAATGGCGCAAGAGCAAAATACCAGAGCTTACTGTTTCAACAAAGTTTCATGACGTCACTTTTACAAAACTAATGCATCTGACGTCCACGAAACGACTTCTCTCATCAAAGATATAAAGCAGCTGCAAAACAGAAGCTGCGATAGCATTATTCTGGATTATTTCAACCCTTTTTAAAGGAAAATCATTTACGGAAATCGCGGAACAATTCCATTTCACCATACCTAAAAACATATCTCCCAAACAAACTAATTTCATGCTGGTTGACCATATGCTTGGTTCAAATACCAGTATTTTCAAAGACCCCAATGATGATTACGTATCGTTTGACGCCGAAGAGCTTAAAGGCATTCGAGTCAAAACGCTGCCGCTTTTCCATGGAAAACCTTCCGAGCAATTTAAGATCCAATCCATTCCCGATTTCAACGATCTAATCAATCAAAAATGGGATACCGATAACTGCGCCCTGCATCACCTTCTGGAAACCACAAAATTCCTCGTCTTTGTTTTTGACAACCAAAATCCCAATGAAAAAGACAAGAATCCAGAAAACATCTACTTTAAAGGTGCCGCATTCTGGTATATGCCGGCATCCGATATCGACATAGCCGAACAAGTTTGGAAGGAAGACGTTGAAAAACTCAGAAACGGAGTGACTCTTCATTACAAAGGCAATCGAGTTTACAACAACTTCGTTAAAGCCTCTGCGCATCGCGTGATTCACATGCGCCCGGATGCGCACAAATCGCAGTACAGCAAGCCGGCACCCAATGCGCAGAATTCCCGTAAACTGCCCGCAAAAGCACACTGGATAAATAGACCCGCCAACCATGAACGCTATTCGGAAGAATATATGACCAAGCAGGCTTGGTGGATTAACGGAGCTTATCTCTATAGCCAAATAAAAGACAGACTATAAGCGTTTGACGGACACTGCCCTTGCATGGCAAAGTCCGCCAAACACCCGTTCCTACCGAGAACCATAAGCCCGGAAACCTTTGGATTCCAATCTTTCATTCGATTTCGACATTAACCGTCTTTGCATGGGCTTTCGCTATGCTACGTCGCTCATTTTCGATAATAGATCGAACGTCCGCAAGCAAATCATCTGTCACCTCAGGCTTCAGGACATCACCATCGATGGCTTCACGCATCCTTCGTTCTTTGTATTTCAAACGTTTGTATACCCGGCTATCGATAAAACCATATTCCGTCGGATCATTAATGGTTTCCATGATGTGATAGCGCGTATATTGACCATCCGGTAAACCCAAACGATGGATACGATCTCTCGACTGCAACATATACGTCAGATTGAAATTAAATTCAAAATAAACGGCATCATGCACAACATCTTGCAACGAAACCGATTCGCCCAACGTCTGAGGATTGGATACAAGCACCGCAGGCCCATTCGGGTTACGGAAATCAGCAATAAAATCTTTACGGACATCCACTGGAGTCTCGCCATAAATCAAACGATTATCTATATCGGAATCATCGAGACGCGAGGAAATCTTTTGCAAAGTATTGACGAACAACCCCCAAACAATAACCTTCTTACCCTGATTTACAAGATCTCGAATCAGCTTCAGTCCTTCTTCGAACTTCGGCGATTTCATATTATCCAAATCAAAATCTTCATAACACTTATTCGAAAGAATCGGAGTGACGGCCGTTTCTTCATGCATTAATGCCCGATTGAAGGTCTTCTCATCTATTTCTTCAGAATACTCTCCATTGGATTCCAAACCCAGAGTTCGGAAATCAATCTTCTCTTTCAGTAAAGAAGGATTTGTTGACGCTTGCATGAGCCTAATCAACTTTGCCAAACTGGATTTTTCCTGCGTCCAAATCGCGAGCGCCAACTCAAGTTGTCCAGATGAAGCGGGAGCTTCAATAATGTCATCAGGGTCAGCGGGCGGTACCCCAAGTTGGCCCTTATTCGTTCTCCAGAAGAATGGGTACAGCTTTTCATTAATCCGATCGACTAAATACTGATTTGCTTTCGATAATTCAGGAACGTCCCAGCCAAAGAAAACCGGATATTCTTTTTTGTACAAAAGATGCAAGAAGTTATAGATATCACAATACGAATTAGGGATAGGCGTACCTGTCAATACATATCGGAAAAATGCTTTATCGCACAAATCCATGGCGGCAGTTGCTCTAGTTGCATTAACGCCTTTAATCCTATGGACCTCGTCAAAAACAATCATTGTTTGCCCATCAATCAAATCGATAAGCTGGTCATGGTATTTCGGGAGGGATTCATAATTGACAAGGACCAAATTCGAAACCGCCCATCGTCTACGTAAATCGCCGTCAAAATTTCCATCCTGAACATCAACGACTCGCAGCTTTTTCTTAGGACCAAAGGTCTTTTGAAATTCGCTTTTCCAGGATTCGAAGGCGTTGATTGGAGCAACCACCAAAATCCTGCTAACGAATTCACCAAACTTAGCCTTACCGCTATTGAGATAAGCGAATACGCCCAAGACCATTGCCGTTTTACCGGCGCCGGGAACCGAAAAATTAGCTGCTCGTGCCATCTTGTACATATAGAAAGCCGACTGCAAATGCAGAGTCTTCAATGGACGACTTACTGATTCTGAAATAACATTACGGAAAAGTGCGAACTCATCTTCGAATCGATTAACATTTTCCTTAAGAGCAACGCCCATGTATCGATACTGTTCAATTGAATATCGTTGCTGTTTCAAATCTTGTTCTATGCGCGGATCAATCCAGAAGGCAACTTTGCCTTCCGCTCTTTTCCGAGTTTTCTCTAGACATTGTTCAACCACAGCATAGGGAAGATCATCAAGCATTTGATGCGAATGCTCTTTAAAATATTTCCCTCCCCAATCTCCTCCTATTCTCAAATGTCTGTCTCGTTCGGATCTCCGCTCTTCTGTGGTATCAATGAACCAGACGTCTCCGTCCTTATAGATAAAAGCCCATCCCTCAAAACCTTCAGGCAACTGCGAATCTTCCTTCTGATCAACCATGCCGGGACAATCCTCCATTCCCTGATATTGAGCGAGTTGTTCATATACCAAATCACTCACGTCTTCGGTAATCACCCCATCTTCGCGAGAAGACCATAGCCGATCAAACCGATCAACCTCCGCTTGCAGACGCTGCCTGACACGATTGCTCTCATCCCAACTTACATCCACAATAATCGACTCATAATTCGAACTGAGTCCGCCTGTCGATTCATTCGCGGATCCCGAAAAAAGAACTTTATTTCCTTCCGAATCCTCCAGTAACCCGAATTTGTCGTGGAAGATTCCTTTGCCCTCCTTCAAAAAGGCAATTTTCACATCCGCTTTTTCTTCTGCAATCAGTTTTGCCAACAACCCTAAATGCTTTTGATCAATATCATCGGCATCCTGACATTGCAGTTTTTCCCTAAGACGATTACGCCACTCATATCCTTGTTTTATTTCATCAAAATCGGTCTCGCTGATGTGACTGGATAGCAACAGCTGATAACGACCATCATTACAAGCCAATTGCTCCAGCCCGGCGGCAAGTAGCTGAATCCCTTTAAGAGAAAAATATGCCGATACCCTGCAATATCGTTTCGCCTCAGACAAACGTTGGAATCAGAAAAAGAGTCAACCACCTGTTGATCCGTTGTCTGATACTGCGTATCAATTTTCAGAGACAAGAAGCTCATAGCAGATTACCCGTCTGAGATAAAACATCATAATCCTTACGAACGATCATTCCGATTTTCTCCAAATCCGCAGCCACGTCCTTGGATTGCTCCACCGTAAGGCTTTCCAAAGTAGCAGTATCAATGCTTTCAAGCGATTCCACACACGCACTTACAGTTTCGACTACTTTTTGAAGCTCGCCTCTGTACTCGTTCATCTTTCCCAAACGTCGACTAGACCGCATAAAATCATTCGACGCAGCCTTAATCCCTTCGCTCGAATTCAGAATCTGCGAAATCTGAGATGCATCAGAGACAGGTGTATCCTGGAAAGCATCATATATCGTGTCAACATTGTCTTCCGTAAGACAAACCCAATCATCCTTCTTGGAAACCATGGATTGAAGCTCTTTACGAATAAGACGTGTGATATCTCCACCCTCATTCGCATCCGTCCCAGAATAATGCATCGACAGCAAAGCGAAAACCGCACTCTTGACTTCCCCATCGTCAAGTAGCTTATTTTTGTCGAGAACCCTTCTCACCTCATTCATCGGTCCGTCAAGCCGAAGCTCTTTGGCAATGTAATAAGCGTCCCTCGGAGCACCAATAAATTCAAGATACGAAGAAATCAGCTCCGCTTCCTTAATATCGTTGTTTATTCCCCTTGCTCGTTCTTTGCCGATACTTTTCGCATACTCCTGAGGAGTCATTATTTTTTCGACGTAAACGGTGTTATACACATCGAAAATTCGATCGATTGGATCATAGTCCTGTCGGTCTCTTTTCCCATCTGCAAATCAAGCTCAAGCTGCTTGATTGTTTTTTTATCAACAGAATTGGTGATATCAAAATCAAGAATCGCAGCTTCAAAGTATTGTTCTATGCCTTTGCTCTTTTGAATTCGGCGCAATGCCGTAAACCGGCGATTGCCATCAATCACACGGCCGTCATCCAGCACGACACCAGGCTCCTCTTGACCTCTATCTGAAATCGATTCCTGGGTCGCCTTCATGCGCTGTTCATTCGATTTAAAGATAAAACTCTCAAACAAATCGTTATACTCAGGATTTTCATCATCCAAGGCGGGGTTCAAGACCATCTCTGGATGCCCACTAACGTATTTTTGAAGAGCTGTACTAATTCGCCCATTTTGATTGTTGTAATAAAGGTATTTAAGGGGAATACGATATATGGCCTCAAGCCGCTGCACTCCATCTATCGTGTACTTACGTCTCGCGTCGGTCAATTTAATCAGTCCATCAGCAGCGAGCTTCTTCAACGAAATCATCGCAGGCCTTTCCCTTTTTCCAATACTTTTTTCCTATTGCTTTCGCAAAGCAAGCCATAAATATTCAATCAAATATACTATGGCCAAGAATTTGATAGAGGAATATCATCAAATACTCGAATCATGACTAGCACGAATGTCTTCAAGACAATGCTTCGCCTGCTTGCACCAATTTCATTTCACATTGCCGTTCACTTTTTGATTCTCACGAATCAGTTCGGCCACATAATGTCGATCGAGCCAGAAGCATTGCTTGGTAATCGATTCGCCATTAGGCAGACGCACCACGTCATCGCTGTTCTGCCCCTTCGGCCTTAAATGGCAGACTCCGTTGAAGCTCGCTCCAGGAAGTAAATTGGTTCCTCGTCCGTAATGTACCGATCCACCGCTCAGCATCAATTCATGCAGCCGCTCCCAGACCGGACGGACATACTGTTCGATATCCTTTTCCGGCATATTCCAAAGGAATCCTCCAACAAGACGGTCATTACCGGCCACATGTTGCGAATACGGTACCGGAGATTTAAATGAGACAATAAAGAACTTGTTCTCTTCGAAATACTCGTACAGGAACGAGTCTTCCCATTTCGCATCAAAGGATGATAGTCCCTGCCACTCTTCCTCTGTAATCTGGCGAAAAGACATGTTTTCCTTCGGGAGCCCATCCGGATACAATACGACAGTCTTCAGCTTGGTCACATTGGCCTTGCGGAATTGTTCAATCGTATCGACGCTACGCCCTTCCGCACCAACCATTTTCATGACGAGCCGGCTCTTGCTGGCTTTCGAATCCGATTTCGAAATGCCCAATCGAAGAGCGATGTCATCAACACTTCTCCCGATGTACGGGCTCATTTGTTGCCACAGGAATTCAGAAAGCGTCTGGTTCGACGGAATCGGCAAACTGTATTCCTCAATACGGCTTACCAAAGCACGTTCGGCAATCGACGTCATGAAAGATGATTTGAAGCTGAACGCACGCTGTTTCGCACGTATCCGCGCCTTACCAGAGCCGGCTGGCGCGGGAGCATCTCTCATACTGGAAGCATTCGCACCCTTCATGCATGCGGCAAGATAGTTTGTGTCCGATTCCGAAAGCTGATCTGCATGCCCCGAGGCAACTTTCTCGTGAATCGTCTCCCAATCATCTCGAATCGTCGCCAAATCGTTTTCGTCATAATGCAAGACAACAGATTTCAAGACTTTGCAGTCCAAGCGTGATTGGGTTTTCTTGTCTTCGCGGTCATCGTAGTAGTACACCATGATGATGTTCTTCGACTTATTCCAAAACCGGGAATCTTCAAAATTTTCCTTAGGCAGATTCTCGTAATTGATGATGTCAAGGACAAGTCTCTCCTTGGCAACTGTCTTCGTACGTTTGCCCTTGCCGGAATGCTTCAGTGGGGTCACTTTAAGCTCATAACGCGTATCGCCAACGAGGATATCAGCCTCAGCATCTGAGTTGACAGGATAATGCAGAACGGATTCCTCAATGATATTGCCAAGCGAGCCCTTGTTTCCTGCCGAATCGCCACGACCTGTTTCGTCAAGTTCTCGAAAAGTCTTCCCCTCAGCTGCAATCAACAGTTTCGTGACTTCTTCCAATGATGAAAAACTACGCTCTTCGTTCAACATCGAACTAGCTCCCACATCTCTTTCGAGGCCATTCCAATTCAGCCCCAACTCTTTTGCATTTAACCACCGTAAGCCCCTTTTATAAACACGACACACTGAATTTGATCGATTCCTCATGATTAGATAAGATATTGGCCAGTAGTATCTCGAACGATCGTTCGGATCGCAAGAGTTAAAGGAGCGCGAGAGCTGTAATGAGCAAGGAAATCAAAGTCGTTGAACTATTCGCCGGCGTTGGCGGATTCCGACTTGGACTTGATGGTTACAGCAATCCCAAGTATCCCGATTTCGAGATGAAGCCAGCCGGCAATTTCCACACCGTCTGGGCCAATAATTGGGAGCCAGATGGGCGACCCACCAAACAATTCGCATGGCGCTGCTACGAAAAGCGCTTTGGCGAAGGAAGCTGCGTCAATGAAGATATCGCAGTCGTTGTCGAGCAAATCAAAAATGGCGAACGTGAATTGCCGGAATTCGACATGCTCGTTGGAGGCTTCCCCTGCCAAGATTATTCGGTCGCGAAGCCCGCAAGTCTTGCATCTGGCATTGAAGGTAAAAAAGGCGTGCTTTGGTGGAGCATCAACGCCATTCTTGAAATGCGCCACCCGAAGTATGTACTTCTTGAGAACGTCGACCGACTTCTGAAATCTCCTACTGCACAACGTGGCCGCGATTTCGCGATTATTCTCTCTTGCCTATATCGCTTGGGCTATTCTGTGGAATGGCACGTGGTGAATGCTGCCGATTACGGCATGCCACAACGTCGCCGACGCGTATACATTTACGCTGAACATGACGCTCCAAAATGGGATTTGGAAAACCAGCTCTTCCATGTGGGGGTCGAAGCACGAGCTTTCCCCATCGAACCGGATGAGCGATTCGGAGCTGAGCGTTTCTCCGTCAGCAAAGACCCTTATAGGTCTACGAAAGAATTCGGCATCGGAGACAAAATCTCACGATTCAAGGAAGCCGGCGTAATGCAGAACGGTAAGGTGCTTACACGCCGAGTCAAGCCCATCTACAACGGCCCACAGCGTACGTTGGGTGAATTCCTCGTACCGATCGAGCAGGTTCCGGAAGAATTCTTCATCACTGGAGACAATCTCAAGTCATGGGAATATCTCAAAGGCGGCAAACACGAGAAACGCACCGCTAGTAACGGACATGAGTACGTCTACTCTGAAGGTCCCATCGCATTCCCCGATCCGTTGGATAAGCCGAGCCGCACCATTCTCACTGGAGAAGGCGGCCGTGGAGCAAGCCGCACCAAGCATGTAGTCATGCAGAATGGGCGGCTAAGAAGACTCGTCCCCGACGAGTTGGACCAGCTTCAGCGCTTCCCGAAAGGCTGGACCAACGACGGAATGACCGATGGACATCGTGCCTTCTGCATGGGCAATGCCCTCGTTACGGAAATCCCACACCGTATCGGCAAAATCATTGCCGAAGACAACGATTCGAAACAGTAAAATCAACGAATTCCGATGGCCGTTGAACGGAACAGAAGATACTCCGGAATGGCAGAATCGCCATTTTGTGCCGGTTTTCATCCGTCGTAAAGCCGAGGAGCAGGAGAAATCCTATTATTTCGTCGGCAGCGCGGTTGCATTGGATGATGTGCGCGAATCGGTGAACCGCAGCGAGGACGGCAGAGAGTCAAAGGTGGTCGTTTCCACGCTCAAACTCATCAAGCCGGTCGATCCGGAGCTCTACCGCCATCTCACCGGCAAGTCCGCGCTGTAATCCGCGGTCGTTTTGCAATTCCTTTTGCCTATCTCGAGTCGGATACGCCAGGCACAAGCGAGTCGTCCATCATCGGCGCCCAAAACACAACCTATCAAAATCAGACGCATTCACACAGACCATAATCAACTACACATGTTCATATGAACACTAGAGCAACACGAATTTCCAAAATAAAAAGAACACGCTCAATGTTATATTTTTTCATTTCTTTTACCCCATGGCAGATTGCCTATATTGCAACGAATTAACGCACGCAACCACAAATATAGCTTATTTTCAGCGATTTCAACGCCCATTAATCGTGATATCGTTATTCATGGACAGAAAAACTATCCGCTACACATGTTCGCTTTTCATCTAAAGAGAACACGAAAACAAACATTACTCATGTTCACAAATACAAGGTAAAAGGATAAAGCCATGACCGATAAGAACCCCATCATCACCGTAGATCTCAACATGTTCAGCCAAGACGCCGAGGCGAAGACCACTGAAGCCAATAAAGTCGCCAAGAGCCTCGGCATCAGCGACGAGGCACTCGCCAAAGTCGAAGACTTCAAACGAGCGCTTACCGAGCATAACGCTTGGGATCTGCCGTTCATGGGCTACGTGAACGAGGACGGCTACGGCTACGCCTACGTACCGGACGCGGCCATCACCATGAATCCCTATTGGGACGCGCATAAGGAATTCATGAATCTGCCCGAAGACGTGCAGACCGCCTTCGCCATCCGCATGCTATTCACGCATCGTCCGGTCGATCGCTACGGCGCGGATATGTTCCTGCACTACCACCGTGGCTTCCAAGTGAACTTCATCGGCTCCGGCGCCAACAAGTACTGATCGGGATCGCCCGAATAGTTCTCGCGCACAAAACCATTCCGAAACAGACAGCCCAAACAACAAGGTGGTTTGCACATATATCGAACATATGCGCAAACCACCTTCATCGACTCATTTCGCGCCGATACAGCTTACTGACCGTCCGCATAGGCACCCGCATCAAAACCGTAGACATCCAGACCATCTGAACCAGGACCAAATTCCTGTCCACCCGGGCCTCCGAGGAACTCACGAGCGGACATGCCATTCTCCTTCCGGGACGCATCCACAGCCTCCTGCAGCACCTGACGCACCTCGAAACCGTTAATCACGTTCTTTAGTGCCACCACGCCGTTGCCAGACGACTGGTCACGCGTATCCAGCACAAGCGTGCTCATACCGAAAATACGCTGCAGGAACGTACGCTCCACACTGATGTCAACGATACGAAACAGCTTGATCAGGTTGAATCTCTCATTCAAGATACCGGTTTTGACGCTCAATTCCCGATCGGTAAGCGTGTATACGGTGAATGTGAATGGCGTACGGCACCAATTACGCTTACGCTGCCGCCACAAGACATTGCCACTTGCAACCTTCATAGGTAATTCTCTTTCTTACCTGACCATAACGGGCCTTTATGGACCCGCCTAAGTCCACGGAATACGCCACGACTACGTGACGTATGCAACAACAATCGCAATTCTACCGGCCAGGACACCCAACTTATCTCGAATCACGGAGACAGCGGCAACGGCACGAATCGCAATCACAACTAAGAACTCATAATAAGCGCGCAGAAGTGTTTCACAGAATGTTTCATGCATCGAAACTGGAACTTTCGGCACGAGCGCCATATCATGCTATAGGCTTGGGCGTCAGTAGCGAACTGATAAGACATATTCAACCACAACACCGCCTCACCTAGATGCGCAATGGAAAGGCATGCAATGGATTCTGGACAGGGCAGCTTCAATCGCAGGCAGGATGCCGACGATCTCACCGATTACGTCAACAACGGATGGCTCAGTTCCAACGAATTCGACGGACCGACCTTCCTGTGGAACCACATGATACGCGAAGCCAGTCGAGAAGGTTCCGACCAACGTAACGATGTGCCGGTCGCCAATCTTTCCGACGCGGACACGGTCATCAATATGCCTATGCAATGGTATTTCGACGCTCTCGCATCCATGGTGCCTACCGCGGAACGCACTGACACTGGCGTGGAAATCCCACGCATCGACATGCCGACGTTTTCACTGGATTCGCAGGCATTGTCCGGTGTGGACGCGGTGGTCGGCAATGCAGTGGCCAGCACACGTTGGCTTGATACGGTCGGCAACCTCGCCAAGGCCGTGGAAATGACCGCACGATTCGTCGGCAATGTGGCCGACCGTGACAACGAGGGTTTCGACTACCTGAAAGATCTGATTCAGACCGTACGCGTGTACATGGATGCCGTGGCCTGCAACGCCGATCCGATGACGGGCGAGCAGGCGTTGCGCATGATCACGCAGGTGGCGTGCAATGAGGATTTCCGGCTCAACGCCATGCAGATGGTGGAGCTGCTGTCTTGCGGACTGTCGTTCGCGCAATGGGATGATACGCGCATGTTCGCCTATGACGCGTTGAACAAGGGCATTGCCGCGATGCGTGATTTCGCAGCGAAGTCCGGTAATGGCGATGCGAGCAGCACTACTGGCGACACTATGAACAGCGTCGGCAGTATCGACAGTGATGTTACGGGCGATACGGGTGCACGCGACGCCACCGCAACGCAATCTCACAACCTCCGTGATACGTCCTCTGACGCGGACAATGCGCATAGCACGAATAGTACAGACGCTGCGGACGGCGCGGATACCGCGAACTCGATCACGCATTCCACGGGCGCTGCCGGCGATTCCACTACCGGCGGTTCACCTACCCTCTCCCCCGAGGAACTGAACGATCTCGCCATGCTTGACCCATCATTCCTGTCCAAACAGCAGCTTGCGCAGACCGCGCAAAACCAGTTCGACCATGCCGTGCAGTTCCTGCGGCACGATCTGATGCGGATCAGTGGCGATGCCGAGGAGGCCGATCGTTTCCTGCGCGACAACCATACGTCCGAGCCGCTTGCCGACGCGTACGCGGCGCGGCTGATCGCTGCCGAACGGTGGCAGGATCTGCTGAATTTCGTCGATCTGGTGGAGCGTGACGCACCGAACCAGTGCACGGTCATGTTCCCCGAGGAAGTGGTGCCGTACGAATGGGAGTCGATTCGTGAGGCCGCTTTGGAGGCGTTGGGCCGCGGCGGAGAACTGGTCGCGATGTATCAGGAGCGGTTGGATGACACGTACGATCCCAACACCGAGCTCAATCGTATGAAGCTTCAGGCGTGGACTCAAGCCAAGGAATAGGCGGCGCACGGCTCAGCGCATCCGCCGCCAGTTCCTCATCTATCGCAGGCTTCCACTCTCATTCCCATCAGTATTTCCACCATCGCTTCCACAACTGACGCGCAACGTGGCCAATTGGAACGGATGCAGGCTCAGCATCGCTCCTTGCGCCGTTCTTGCCACGGACGGATCACCGTCGGCAAAAGCCGCGGGCAATTCGGCATCCAGCCGCGCATCCTCCATAATGGAACACTCGCGTACCGTGGCCTTCCCCAAAGCGGCGTTGACGGCAAGTCTCGCATGGGCTTCGCCGCCGACCGCCTCATAAACGCGCAGTATCAGATCTCCGGAACCGTCATCGGCAAGCTTGACCCAGTCAAGCACCATGACGCCATCCACCGGGTTGAGCTGCGCCAGCGGATCGAACGCCGGCACGGCAGGCAGCACGGCCGCGTTGAGACGGTTCGCCTCGTCAAGCACAGCCGGCATACTGGCATCCGCCACAACGTTCCACGCGAACTCATGCACGCCCTTGTCAGTGTTCGGATCGGGGTATAGCGGGGACGACAGCAACGAAAGTCGAATCATCGTGCCACGCACCGGCCCGGAAGCCGTGTTCCGGTGAATCGGCGAAACGTCGGAACCGTAGGTGCTGGCGTTGACGACCGCAGCCGCATAGCCGGCATCGGCGACGCGTACGAACCGGTGCGTGCAGCTTTCGTATTTCGCCTCGTCGGAACGTGTGTTCTTCTGAATGGGCCGTTCCACCATGCCGTACTGGCATTCGTACTGCGCCCGGTCGGCCTGGATAGCCATGGGAATGTCGACTTTGAGGAATCGTTCGGATGCCCGCCAATCCACTTTGGTCCGGAATTCAAGGCTTTTCGACTTTGCCCGCAATGTAATGCAGGCATCGATGGACACCCCGTCGGTGGTGCTGGACACGTGCACGGTGGCTCCGCCGCGTTTTGTCTCCGTCACTCGTTCCACATGCGAGTCATCGATGCCTTCGGCGCTGAGGAAGGCATCGCGCTGGATGTCCCATGCGTCCCACTCGTATGGCTCGTCGCGGAGAAGCTCGTAATGCCCGATTCCACTGCCGTCGGGCACCAGTTCGTGTCCATTATCAAGGTCGATCAGTGAACGGACCGTACCGTCTGGTGCGATGATGGCACGTAGCAAACCGTTGTCAAGTATGATTCGACCGTCGTCGCATGTCGTTGCGATGGTGGATTCATCGGCGACCGCGTCGGTGCCGTTCGCGTCATCATCCTGCGTTCCCACTGCCGCGGTGCGAGCAATCCACGAATCGCCATTCTTTGCCGTATATGGGACGATGGCCGCGTTCGATCGCATGTCGGCATCATCCCGCACCGATGCGATGGAAGCACCCGCTTCAGCGGCGATATCACGCAGTCTTGCGATGTCGCGCACGTAGTCCGCACGCGCCTGCCGATGCACCCATGCGATCGCCGATCCGGGAAGAATGTCGTGGAATTGGTTCAGCCCCATTCGAAGGAATGGTGGGGGAATTTCGTGGTGTCGTTCCATGAGATCTTCTGTGTGAGGAACCATTCGAAACCGGCACGACGTGCGATTTGCGGCCATGCCCCGCAATAACCGAAACTGTCGGGAAGCCACAGTCCTTTTGGTTCCACGCCAAGATGCTCACGGAAGTAACGCATGCCGAACGTGATCTGGCGGATCAGCGACTCACCTGTGGGCAGCATGTTATCGGATTCGACCCACATTCCGCCGACGGGAATGAATCGTCCTTCCTTGATGCGCTGCAGCATGCGCGCGAACAGGTCTGGATGTTCCTGTTCCAGCCACGCATACTGTTGGGCGGAACTCATCGCGTACGTGAAATCCGGATCCTCGTCCATCAGGGCAAGCACGTTGGACACCGTGCGGGCCACTTTACGGTGGGTTTCGCGCACGGGTCACAGCCATGCGGAATCGATATGCGCATGGCCGACCGCGACATGATGGATGACGCTGGAATATGCGGGTTCGGATAATACCCCGGCAAGCTTTTCCTTGGCTGGCTCCAGAGTTCCGGCGATATCACGCTCGTCATATGTGTTGAGTGATCGTTGCAGCGCTTTGGCCAGCTGCCAATATCGAGGATCATCATCCTTGAGTTCCCTCATCAGCGAGGTGACGGTTTCCAAGTCCATCAGATAGTCGAACACGTTTTGGTTGAAAGCGCACACGTCCATTGTGGTGAGCACATAGTCGGATGGACGACCGTCGGCACGCTCTCCCAGATTCATCGGCGCGAATGGCAGGTCAGCTTCGACCAGTGGATTCGATGCGGCCTCGACATATACCGTGAAACGACCGGCATCGTCAAGCTCCACATTCGCCACGCCATTGGCATCGATAAGCGGAATCCAGCAATTGTCTGGATTCACCGCTTTGATGACGCTGCCGTCAGGGCGATAGCATAATCCTTCCGCTTGGAAGCCCGGGCCACGATGTCGTTTCCATCCCAGATCTACAACCAGTTCGACGGCTCTGCCTTTGACCGACTCACGGTCGATACGTCCACGAACCTCGAACCATGTGGTACCCCATATCGTGCCCCAGGCACCAGGAACCATGAAGTCGAGAAAATCCACTTTGTTTTCCCTGACACGGGCAAGAAAGTCGGCGCTCTGTTCGGGTTCGCCTTCATTGGCGAAAAGCGCGTAACTGACAATGCGATAATGTTTCGTGCACATATGGCACAAGTCGTTGCCGCATCACTCGATCGGCACGTCTGAGTTGCTGATCTGGAAGAAGAAACATAGCTATCCCCTTGGCACATGATTCCTATGGTGTATCCATGGTGCCACAGCACAATCTCAAATCAAAAAACATCAAAGAGAAAAGTGGTTCTCAAAGCGGACATCCGGTGGAGACTCCGGATAAGGACCTTCGACGAGCCCGAAAGGCGTTGCCGGGAGGTCCGGGAGGTGATGAAAAAACGGGGGTTCCTGGAGCGACGCCCGCCGGGAAGCCCGGAAAGGGAGCATGAAAAATGGGCCTCCCGGGAGCCAAAGGCTCGACCGGGAGGCCCAACATGTGAAGCGGCGGCGTGCTACTCTCCCACACCCTCTCGAGTGCAGTACCATCGCCGCGCCTGGCCTTAGCTACCGGGTTCGGAATGGGACCGGGCGTCTCACCAGGGCTATGACCACCGCAAAACCGCGATCACGGAACGACAGCCAAAACATGGCGGCCATTCCGGCCATTCAATTATCATGTGGCGGTTTGGGAACCGGCTAGCGGACGCGAGGCAAAGCCTACCGTTGTATCGTTCAGTGACCATCCCAACGCATATTGCCGTCCAGGACGATCCAGCACAGGAAAGACGCGGAACCAACCACAAAAAAACGGTTGGAATGTTGTGTCGCCGTCGCCCGTTAGTACCGGTCGGCTCCACCCCTCACGGGGCTTCCACCTCCGGCCTATCAAACACGTGTTCAACATGCGGGCTACAACGGTTCAAGACCGTACGGAATCCTAATCTTGGAGCAGGCTTCCCGCTTAGATGCTTTCAGCGGTTATCCCTCCCGAACGTAGCCAACCGGCCGTGCCGCTGGCGCGACAACCGGCATACCAGAGGTTCGTCCACCCAGGTCCTCTCGTACTATGGGCAGGCCTCCTCAGGATTCCAACGAGCGCAGAGGATAGAGACCAAACTGTCTCACGACGTTCTGAACCCAGCTCGCGTGCCGCTTTAATCGGCGAACAGCCGAACCCTTGGGACCTGCTCCAGCCCCAGGATGCGACGAGCCGACATCGAGGTGCCAAACCATCCCGTCGATATGGACTCTTGGGAATGATCAGCCTGTTATCCCCGGGGTACCTTTTATCCGTTGAGCGATGCCGCGCCCGTGCGCCGGCACCGGATCACTATCTCCGACTTTCGTCCCTGCTCGGACCGTCGTCCTCGCAGTCAAGCCCGCTTGTGCGATTACACTCGACACCCGATTGCCAACCGGGCTGAGCGGACCTTTGAGCGCCTCCGTTACTCTTTGGGAGGCAACCGCCCCAGTTGAACTACCCGCCAGGCACTGTCCCTGACAAGGATGACTTGTCGAGGTTAGACGTCAAACGAGAACAGAGCGGTATTTCACCTTGCGGCTCCACATGAGCTGGCGCCCACGCTTCGAAGCCTCCCGCCTATGCTACACAATCCGCGCCTAACGCCAATACCAAGGTATAGTAAAGGTCCCGGGGTCTTTTCGTCCTTCTGCGCTTAACGAGCATCTTTACTCGTACTGCAATTTCGCCGAGCTCCTGGTCGAGACAGTGGGGAAGTCGTTACGCCATTCGTGCAGGTCGGAACTTACCCGACAAGGAATTTCGCTACCTTAGGATGGTTATAGTTACCACCGCCGTTTACCGGGGCTTGAATTCACCGCTTCGCTCCGAAGAGTTGACGGATCCTCTTAACCTTCCGGCACCGGGCAGGCGTCAGTGCATATACAGCGGCTTTCGCCTTCGCATGCACCTGTGTTTTTGGTAAACAGTCGCTACCCCCTGGTCTGTGCCACCCACCAAAGCTCCCCGGGCTAGCCGGTTCACCCCAGCGGGTCTCCCTTATACCGAAGGCACGGGAGTGATTTGCCGAGTTCCTTGACCAGGATTCGCTCGATCGCCTTGGTATTCTCTACCTGACCACCAGTGTCGGTTTGGGGTACGGGCGGCCATGGCCCTCACGCCGAGGCTTTTCTCGACGGCCTGGACAACCGGATATCGAGCCAAAAGGCTCCCATCATCACACCTCGCCATGCGCGCCATGCGGATTTGCCTACATGACTGGCTGCGTGCTTGACCACGGAAAACCACCTCCGCGGCCGGCTCCCATTCCGTGTCACCCCTGCGCTGACCTACTGCGGCTACGCTCCCAACACCACGCGGCGACACCAACCCGAAGGAAGGAACCACCACGAGGCGGAGGTTAGTACTCACCGTCTCGGTTTTGCCGGTCCATGGTCGGTACGGGAATATCCACCCGTTCATCCATTCGACTACGCCTGTCGGCCTCGCCTTAGGACCCGACTCACCCGGGGACGACGAACGTGGCCCCGGAACCCTTGGTCATCCAGCGGACGGGATCCTCACCCGTCTCTCGCTACTCATGTCTGCATTCTCACTCCCACGAAGTCCACGGCACGGTTACCCGGCCGCTTCGCCCCTCGCAGGACGCTCTCCTACCCAGCAACCATGAAGATTGCTGCCGCGTCTTCGGTGGTGTGCTTGAGCCCCGCTACATTGTCGGCGCGGAACCACTAGACCAGTGAGCTGTTACGCACTCTTTCAAGGATGGCTGCTTCTGAGCCAACCTCCTGGCTGTCTATGCGACTCCACATCCTTTCCCACTTAGCACACGCTTCGGGACCTTAGACGACGGTCTGGGCTGTCTCCCTCTCGACGACGGAGCTTATCCCCCGCCGACTCACTGCCGGAATACACGTCAACGGTATTCGGAGTTCGGCTGCTGTTGGTACCCAACAAGGGCCCGCAAGCATCCGGTAGCTCTACCCCCGCGACGCAATCGACCGACGCTGCACCTAAATGCATTTCGGAGAGAACCAGCTATCACGGAATTTGATTGGCCTTTCACCCCTAGCCCCAGGTCATCCCCCCGGTTTTCAACCCAGGTGGGTTCGGTCCTCCACGCGGTCTTACCCGCGCTTCAACCTGCCCAGGGCTAGATCATCCCGCTTCGGGTCCAGGACAAGCGACTAAAAACGCCTTTTAAGACTCGCTTTCGCTACGCATACGCCACACGGCTTATGCTCGCCACCCGCCACTGACTCGCAGACTCATTTTTCGATAGGCACGCCGTCACCCCACGCGGAGGCTCCGACGGTTTGTGGGCGCACGGTTTCAGGAACTGTTTCACTCCCCTCCCGGGGTGCTTTTCACCTTTCCCTCACGGTACTGGTACGCTATCGGTCAGACAGGTATGCTTAGACTTACCCAACGGTCTGGGCTGATTCACGCGGGATTCCACGAGGCCCGCGCTACTTGGGACAACACGATCGGAAGACGGCTCACGTCCAGGTACGGGGCTGGCACCCTCTACGGCCAGGCCTTCAAGCCTGTTCCCCTGGCAAGCCGTTTTATGACTCCCGCCCGGCCCGTCGGAACCGGGACACGTGATCCCACGACACCGGCAACGCAACCCCCGACGGGTATCACGCGCAACCGGTTTGGTCTGATCCGCTTTCGCTCGCCACTACTCACGGAGTATCCCTTCCTGCAGGTACTGAGATGTTTCACTTCCCTGCGTACCCCCCGCAACAATGTGCGGTGCCGGCCCATGACGGCCGGCGGGTTCCCCCATTCGGAGACCCTAGGATCAAAGCCATGTTGGAGGCTCCCCTAGGATTATCGCATCCTCAAACGTCCTTCATCGGTACTGTCTGCCAAGGCATCCACCATACGCCCTCGCAAGCGGCACAACAGCAAAACAAATTGTCATTGCCCCACCCGCGGGTTTCCTGATAGCAAGATCGCCAGACGACAAATCTTAACACTAAAATGATCACAAAACGATCGATCTCGAAACCAAACTCAATTGAAGAGTTTGGCGAAATCGCGATAAGCAAAAAGAAACGTTCTTTCAGTTTCTCTTGCTCGCGTCCACTATCCAGTTCTCAAACCACCACGCGCCACACGATCCGACCAGCCACCCAGGACCGGCCACCACGCATGGGCATCGAACCGCGCCACAGAAAACCCGTGGGGTGGCGGTCCGGGAGCCCAAAAGCATACCCATACCACTCCCGGACATCCCGACGGGACATCCAAGCCCATGATCTCTTCCACACCAGCATCCCCATGCGAGACCGTGGAACCATTCCACGGGCACGGGGCTCACACCGGACACGGAACCGTGTCCTGAAATTCTCCGTAGAAAGGAGGTGATCCAGCCGCACCTTCCGGTACGGCTACCTTGTTACGACTTAGTCCCAATCACGAGTCTCACCTTAGACGGCTCCCCCCAAAAGGTTGGGCCACCGGCTTCGGGTGCTACCCACTTTCATGACTTGACGGGCGGTGTGTACAAGGCCCGGGAACGCATTCACCGCGGCGTTGCTGATCCGCGATTACTAGCGACTCCGCCTTCATGGAGTCGGGTTGCAGACTCCAATCCGAACTGAGACCGGTTTTAAGGGATCCGCTCCCCCTCACGAGGTCGCATCCCGTTGTACCGGCCATTGTAGCATGCGTGAAGCCCTGGACGTAAGGGGCATGATGATCTGACGTCATCCCCACCTTCCTCCGAGTTGACCCCGGCGGTCCCCCGTGAGTTCCCACCACGACGTGCTGGCAACACAGGGCGAGGGTTGCGCTCGTTGCGGGACTTAACCCAACATCTCACGACACGAGCTGACGACGACCATGCACCACCTGTGAACCCGCCCCGAAGGGAGGCCCCATCTCTGGGGCTGTCGGGAACATGTCAAGCCCAGGTAAGGTTCTTCGCGTTGCATCGAATTAATCCGCATGCTCCGCCGCTTGTGCGGGCCCCCGTCAATTTCTTTGAGTTTTAGCCTTGCGGCCGTACTCCCCAGGCG
>ENA-OQIA01000038-OQIA01000038.1-human-gut-metagenome-genome-assembly--contig:-NODE-38-length-38061-cov-4.659804_pt1 | contig 38061 bp, 39 predicted proteins | sample MGYA00242571_ERZ504735 | MGnify/ENA primary metagenome ERZ504735 (study PRJEB26092, sample SAMD00036442) | human gut metagenome | host: Homo sapiens | study: EMG produced TPA metagenomics assembly of...
TGTACACGCTATCCTATTATAAATAGAGTGTCAGAATTAAAAGTCCATATAGAGTTGACGCGCTTTGTTCAACCAGAAAAAATCGAAATTGATGCAAACGAAAGGGCAGTTAATGAAAAGTCTCAATGCTGCTTTTTCGTTTGCACCACCTTCGATTCTTTCCTTAACGATTTTAATGTTTCTATTATACCATAATGATACTATTATGAAAAATGAAAAAATAGTTCACGGTTTATATGCCAAAAATAATAAAAAAGTGTATCTTAAAAAGGCAACTTGCATATGCTATAATGGCGGTAGCTAAGAAAGAAATTATCAAATCCAAGCAGCACACCCCCTTTCTGTTGCCAGATTGGGTGCGACAACGTAGCTATTATATCATATATTCCAATTTTCTGGGGCGAAGAAGAATCAAATACAAACGTTTAATGCAATCAAGGCGTCAGTCCGGTATTTCCGGAACTGACGCCTTTTAAGCATTGGAAATTGTCAATGCCACTGTTTTGTCTTACATATACTTCTTCACAATATTCTCCACAATATTCTCCATTACTTTCCACTTATGTTCCATATCAGAGACAAGTTTAAACTGTGTCCTTGCCCGGTCCAAATTCTGCCCCGGTCTGTGAATTTTAAAATAAATGTCTCCCTGAATATAATCCATAAGAAACCTCATTCCACATTCATAGGTCATAAGCCTAGCGCCCATCGGAAGCAGCTTTATCTCTTCCTGTGAAAGTTTTCCACCACAGCCCTCTATAAAGCCCTTCGCACATGCTTCAAAAAGCTCTAAATCGCACCACACTTTATCCAGATTTTGTTCATCCTCTAATGCTGTACTTGCTCCAATCCGCACCGCATCTCCAAAATCATTCATGGCTACCCCAGGCATTACAGTGTCCAGGTCAATCACACATATTCCTTTTTTGGTATCCTTATCCATGAGGACATTATTAATTTTTGTGTCATTATGAGTCACACGAAAAACTGATTTTCCCACTTCTCAGCAAATCCTGAAAGCAGTCCACAATTTCTTCCCTGTCCAATACAAACTGAATTTCCTCCCGGACCAAATCCACTCTGCTGCACACATCCTCTTCCACTGCCTTTTTGAATGTCTCAAATCTTTCTCTGGTATCATGAAATCCCGGAATTGTCTCATGAAGTGTTTTCGCCGGATAATCCGCTAACATACTTTGAAATCTGCCAAATGCCAGACCGCCCTCATAAAGTATTTCAGGATTATCTATCAAATCATAGCTTACAGTATTTTCAATGAATACATAAGCTCTCCAATACTCACCTTCCGAGTCCACGTAATAGGGTTTCCCGTCTTTTGCAGGAATGACATTTAATGTCTCCCTCTCTGGATTTCCACCGTTAGCTGAAATTTTTCTTTTTAAAAATTCAGTGACTCCAACGATATTTTCCATTAATTCAACCGGGTTTTTAAAGATACTCTTGTTCATCTGCTGTAAAATATAATACTTTTTTACTCCCTGCTCGTTTTCAAATGTAACACGGTAAGTATCATTAATATGTCCATTTCCCCATGGAATTTCTTCTTTATATACACCTTCAAAACAGAAGTTTGCAGCCGCTTCTAATTTTCCGCAGAGCTGTTTTGGATAAAAATCATTCTCTTCCAGCTTTTTCACTGCTGCCATAACCATTGGTTTATCTTCCCTGTAGGTAACTCCATACCACTTTTCTGTTGTAAGAAGAACTTTTACTTCTGCTTTATTGCTATCTAACAGTCTGCTGACGACCGACGGAAGATAATATTCACATTTCAGTGGATTATGTTGCAGACCCTCCTGCAGAAAATCACGAAATCCATACGCAATCTCTGACAAAAATCCCTTGCTAAATCCCCATAAATTCATGGAAACAATCGTATCTCCTGCCAAATCCGTATAACTTTTTCCATCATCTTCCGTATATGCAGCATTCTCTCCACGTTTTACAATCGTTGTATGTTCTGTTACACTGACAAGTTTTCCATCACCATCAATATCACAGACACCTCTTGCCACACTTCCATTCTCCGTCAAAGTATTTTTCAACTGATATCCTACCATTGCATACTGATACTTTTCATTATCTTCATGCACACTCAGATAATCATAAATCTGCTTAAATGCTTCTCTTCCATAATAGTCGTCTGCATTAATCACTGCAAATGGTCCGTCAATCATATCTTTACAGCTTAAAATTGCATGCGCAGTTCCCCATGGCTTTACTCTTCCGGCCGGAACTTCAAATCCCTCCGGCAGATTTTCCAGCTCCTGAAATGCATATCTTACTTTCATAATCTTTTCTATACGATTCCCTATAACATTATGAAAATCTTCCGCATTCTCTCTTTTTATTACAAAAATAACCTCTTCAAATCCTGCAAGATAAGCATCATAAATAGAAAAATCAACAATAATATGTCCATATTCATCTACTGGATCAATCTGTTTCATTCCACCGTAACGGCTTCCCATTCCGGCTGCCATAATTACAAGTACAGGTTTCTTCATATTCTTTATACCTCCTGATTAAACAGCGTACCATTTAATCTCATTTGCCTCTATTTTCAACGCAAAACTGCTTCCATCTCCGCGATAGATAACCGTATTCTGTGACTCGTAGGTATTATTTACAACACAGAATTTGCCATTTTTTACATATGCATGTACTTCCACATTGAAATTTGTACTAAACCACTGATGTAATAAGTTTTCGCCATGTGTACTCCACAAAATGCTTCGATAAAGAATTCTGCTGTTCTCAAAGCTATATGGCAGTCCACTGATATAGACCGAACGGCCCTCACCAAATTCATGCACAGCCATCTGAACTTCTTTGTCCCTCTGTACCAGAATTTCTGTTCCCTCATACGCAAACATATTCTTCTTGCCCTCTCCGAAGTCAACAGGCTTTGTTGTATCTGCAAGAATAAAGTGATTTTTGTGTTCTTCCCAGTTATACTTATCGTAGTTTAAGGTAAATCCGGTTTCTTTTTCCACACCAATTAAATCAGCAAGCTGCAGATAATGTCCCTGATACTGGTGTCCTGCCGGTTCCCCGACACCGATAAATCCACCGCCCCGGTAGACAAATTCACGAATGGCTGCGGAAATAACTGCATTCTCCCAGACTGCCCCGCCGGTGTGTGCCGTATCCCCGTCCCCGACATTGATAATGACATCAATATCCTTTAATATATCCTTATCCTTTAAAATATCATCAAATGAAATAAATTTCACATCAAACGGTGCGCCGCTTAATGCCTCGATAATTCCCGCATAACTGTAATTCTGTTTCTGATATAAGGCATGGTGTACCATATGGCAGCCCCAGCTGCGGATTTTGCCCCAGCTGTTTAAAACAGCAACCTTCTTCACACAGTATGGTGTTGTTCCTTTTGCATTCTCATATAGTTCACGGAATTCATTGCACACGCTCTCCACATAGTCCAAAAACTCCGGGAAATCTAATGCAAGCTTTAAATATCCGCCATATCCGATACGGTCGATTGGTTTTCTTAAAATGGCACGGCGTGCTGTCACCCAGTTTTCCTTTGCTTCCTTGACAGGATCTCCGCCCTCATGGAAGGTATCCGGGAAAAAGTATGGAAGGAATCTTCCTTCTGTATATTTTACACCTTCAATATCAGAGATCAGACGAAGTGTACTTCCGTTTCCAACGCTTCCTACCACTGCGTCAAGACCGATCGTTGCAAACTCTTCCATGAATGGTTCTGTTCCGATCCAGTGATCCCCCAAAAACATCATTGCCTCTTTGCCGCATTCATGTGTGATGTCAACCATCTCTTTTGCAAGCTTTGCAACTTCCCTGCGCTGGAATGCCTGAAAATCCTTATATTCTTTACCAGGTACACGATACTGATTGTTATAATATCCCTGGTCAATGATATATTCCGGGCGGAATTTATAACCCATTTCTTTTTCAAACTGCTCTAAAATATAAGGACTTACTGACGCGGAATAACCATACCAATCCACATATTTTTCCCGCTTTAACTCGTCAAACATCAATGTAAACTGATGGAAAAACGTCGTATAGCGAATGACATTGACATATGGATGCTCCTCGCAGAATTTACGCAGGCGCTCCATGGAATATTTATGTGTTTTCGGCTGCCGTACGTCAAACGTAATCTGATGTTCGAAATCTTTCCAGTCATTTGTCACCGCATTGTACATATGTACCGGATCCCAGATAATATATGCCAGAAAGCTTACTGTATATTCATGAAACGGTTCTGCCTCATGAATACAGACGCACCCTGACTCCTCATTATATTCCCACTGCGCTGTCGATACCACCTGACCTGTGGAACGGTCAACAACCTCCCACCATCGTTTAATATCATCTCTTGTATTGACCTGCATTAACTCATCCGAAATCCCCTTCATCAGAGGAATTTGCAGTTCGCTTTCAACAGCCGTATAAAATCCACTCATAATATAACACTGCTGCACCTCATCCGGGTTCGCCTTCGCCCACTCATTATCTTTTCTCGTGGTGTAGTAAGTTGCATAAATCTTTGCCCCGGTCTTTGTCAGCTCTTCCGGGAATTCTGTTCCGTCACAGTCGCGGATTGCATCCGCACCCCAGCGCTTCATTAATTCAATTGTTTCTGGAACAACGTCCAGATTTGTAGGAATTGTGACACGTCCTGTATTTTTCTCACTCATTTTTCTTCCTCACTCTATTTCATCCATATAATTACTTTCTTTTCTTCTTTTCTGCAAAAGGGCAATTATAAATCCACAATGCCATTAATAAACAGATAATTCCAATAAGCATAATTCCTAAACCTGTCATTTTTCCTGTCATACCCCATCCAAAAACAGACAGGCTTATTCCGGCAATAAAAAGAGCTGCCATTAAAATTATTCTGCATTTTGTGTGCTTTTTCCAAAATTCCATTTTAATCTCCCTTCTCATCAACCCTTTAAACCACCAACAGTCATTCCCTGTGTCAGTTTATTCTGAACACATATATATAAAATTAATGTAGGAAGCATTACTATTACAAGTCCTGCGTACATAATTCCATACTGTGCTGCTGACTGCTGTGCCTGCATCAGATTTAATAATCCTACCGGTAACGTTTTCGGTCCCTTTGCCGAACTCATTAGTGTCATGGAAATGATATATTCATTCCAAAAAGAAAGAAAATTAAACAAGATTACTGTAATAATAGATGGTTTTGCCATTGGGAAAATAATTTTCCACATCGTTGTACTATAACCTGCTCCATCAATATATGCCGCCTCTTCATAATCATGTGCCAATGTTGAAAAATACCCTGACAACAGATAAATTGTAAACGGAAGTGCTGTCGCAGCATATACGATTGCGAGTATGACCAGATTATTTAAAAGAAAACTTTTCCCAATTACTGATTTCAGCCAATTGTCTCCATCTCGCAGCATCAGAAAAATTGGAACAACAATATAATTCACGTTAATAAAAAGACCACCCATAAAAGCCGCATTTAAAGATTTGCTTCCTTTAAATTTAAAACGTGACAAACAGTAAGCTGCCGGCAGTGCAACAATTAAAAGAATTACAAGTGCCAAAGCTGTAACCAATACGGAGTTTAACATGTAATCTCCCATTTTTGCTGTATTCCAGGCATCAATAAAGTTCTGAAAATAAAAACCCTCCGGCAAAGTCCACGGATTTCCATAAAACTCTTTATTTTGCTTAATGGATGCCATAAACACCCATGCCACCGGAATAATAATACTGACTGCAAGCATTATTAAAACTAAATAGATAAAAAATTTATACAACCGTTCCGCAGAATTCGGATTATTTTTCTCTCTCATATTTTCTCTCCTTAAAACTCCAGTGGTTCACGCTCTGTAACTTTATTTACAAGTGCAGACAATGCAAACGAGAAAATAAATATTACAACACCTATTGCCATACTGTATCCATATAATCCGGCATCCTTCTGTCCATACATATAGCTTAGTGACACTTCAGAAGCTCCGTTTGGGCCACCTGAAGTCATAGCTTTTACAAAAAGAAATGCCATATTAATAGTAGAAATAATAAAAAATGTTAATGTTGTACGAATATTAGTCCAGATCAACGGAATTGTAATCTGAAAAAACTGAACGAGCCTGCCTGCACCATCTAATCCGGCACTTTCATACAGGCTTTTCGGCACACTCGCCATAGATGCCATGTACATGACCATATAGTAACCAATCGCCTGCCAGATCATTGCAATAATAAGACTGACGATCACAAGCGATTCACCTTTCCACAAAATCGGGTTCTCCATTTTATGAAACAGTCCGATAATACTATTTAGCATTCCGTTCTCCGGCTTATAAATTGCAGAAAAAATACCTGCAATTACTACAACCGATAAAATATTGGGAATATAAAAAATAATACGGAAAAAATTCTGTCCCCTGATTTGTTCTCTTGACAGAATGCCTGCAAAAACAAGTGCAAATGCAAAGGTAACTATTGTAACAACAACAATAAGTAAAATCATGTTTTGCATGGACCTTATAAAATTAGTATCCGATATTAATGTTTTAAAATTTTTCAGGCCAACAAATGTTTCATTCGGTGAATATGCACCTTTTTCAAATAACGACATCCGGAATACATTTAAGGTAGGCAATATCATAAACACAAAAAATAAAATTACTGCTGGTGCTATGCATACCGCCAAAAAACCGCTTCGTCCTCTGGCTTTTTTCATACTTTCACGTTCCTTTCAAACAAACCGTACTATTTAAAATTCGGCGGACAAAAATTCTGTCCGCCGACTCATTTTTACCACTATAGCATTAAGGCAAACTAAAAACTCTTATTTCAAATTCGCCCGCATCTGGTCACTTGCCGAAATAATTCCGTCAATCCATGCCTGCTCATCCATATCGCCTGATACTAATGAGTTTACCGGGTCAAAGAATACTGTTCGCACTTCCACGCCCGGAATTGCTTCAAATGCTGCGAAATTTACCCATAGCTGCCTTTGCTCCATTATCATAAATAGAGTAGAACATTACGTTATCACCACTTAATTTGTCTGCAATTCCTAATACTGGCTGGATAGCTCCTGCTTTTGCAAAAATTTCACATGCTTTGTCACTGTATAAATAAGAGATAAATAATTTTGCTGCATCCTGATGCTCTGCACCAGAAGGAATCCATGCCTGCTCAAACCATGTATAACTGTATGCATCTCCGCCATCTTTTACTGCCGGAAGAGCTGTCATTCCCCACTTAAATCCATCTGCACGAGGTGCTTCTGCCATTTCTCCAACGATCCATGTTCCATTTGGCATAAAGATTGCTTTATTGTCAAGTACTAACTGCTGATTCTGTGTGAAGTCCTGATCATTTGCCTGCGCAGGTGTGACCGGATTTGTGTACTCAGCTAACTTTGCAACAATATCAAAGCATGTCTGTGCTTCCGGAGTTTCCCAGATGCCTTCCGCATAATTTGTTGCTTTATCAAAAAATTCCGGACCACCTGCTGAATACATCAGTGCGTAGAAGAATGCATCAAAATAACCTGTTGTAGGATATGTAAATAAGTAAATTCCCTCTTCTTTTGCTTTATCTCCTAATTCCCACATTTCATCCCATGTCTTTGGAACATCCCATCCTTTTTCTTCTAAAAGACCTGCATTATAAAACAGACCACATGGAGAATAAAACATTGGTGCAAGATATGTCTTTCCATCACCATAAGGATTGGTCAATGATGTGTCTGTAAATCCTCCTGCAATCTTCTCTGAAACAAGTTTGTCTTCTCCCGGAACTTTCATAGATAAAACATCTGTAATGTCAGTAATCATATGTCCCTTAATAAACTGTTCCGTCAACGCAGCTTCACGTCCCGTGGCAAGATGAATAACATCCGGGTATTCGCCTCCCTGCATGGATGGTCCAATTACATCCTCTAATTTTTTATCTGTTGTAAGTTCTACTTTAATTCCGGTTTCTTCTGTAAATGCATCTGCCACTTTCTGCCACATTTCAGAACCATAAGCTGTCTCAATAGCAGCTACACTGATTGTTGTTCCAGCTTCTTTTGTCTTGCTGGTATCTGACGCAGAATTCTCCTTTCCTGAATCTGTACCGCACCCTGCAAATAAAGATGCTACCATTACCATACTCATCATTGTACATAAAATTTTTTTCTTCATAGTAACCTCCCATTTTTGTTATTTTTTACTATAAATTCTTATGTTTCCTTCCTTACATTTGTTATTATAGAGTACGCCATCTCTTTTTCCTATCCATATATTGCTCTATATTTTATAATTCTTGCTTTATTTTAAAAATCTTGTTATTTGTTTTTTTCATTGTATACTAAGTACAACATCGTTCCATTTTAACAGGAAATCATTGCAATTATGACATGAAAGGAGTGTATTTTCCATGAGTAACCGCAAATTTAATCTGGATAATGAGGTACAGCCGGAAATCCATTTCCGCCTGCTTTCCATATCAGCATCCAAATTTGAAAATGACTGGACTTCGTTTCCCCACAGCCATCATTTTACGGAAATCTTCTTTATTAAAGACGGCACCGGACGCATGCTGATTGAAAATGAATCTCTTCCTGTCTCCTCAAACAGCCTTGTCGTGATCGGTGCACAGGTAACACACACAGAGTTTTCCGATCCGGAAAATCCACTGGATTATTATGTGCTCGGGGTGGAAGGATTAAAACTGAATACTGACAAAGAACCGGAATACATTCATGTCCCGGCTTCTGCAAACTCGCCTTTTATCCGCCAGTGTTTTGAAAATATCCTGCGGGAAATGCATAACAAACAGGACCGCTACGCAGAGATCTGCCAGCATTATCTGGATATTTTAATTTTATATTTCTGCCGGAAAGACCATGTATCCTATGAAGTGGTGGATGCGCAGAACAGCAGCCACGAATGCCACAAGGTAAAACGCTTTATCGAGCACAATTACCAGAGCATGATCTCTCTGGATTCGCTTGCCGAAAACTGCAGTCTCTCAAAATATTACCTTTCACACCGTTTTACAGAGCTGTACGGGAAATCTCCCATCGCTTACCTGAACGAAGTTCGGCTGGCGTCTGCGCGTGACCTGCTGCTCACAACCAATCACAGCATCGAAGAGATTGCCGGATGTATCGGGTTTTCCTCTACCAGCTATTTTTCGCAGTCATTCCAAAAAAATTTTCATGAATCGCCACAGCAGTTCCGCAAATCCCACCGTGTCAGGACATGACCATGTTTCATTTTTTACATAAAAAAATAATTTTCTAAAAATTTCCCCGAAAGAATATCATATCTTTCGGGGAAACTATGCCTATCAGCCGGATTGGAAAGAGAAAAATGCTTTACCGTCTTCTTATAAAAAATTAAAAATCCCGGAAATCCGCTTACCTGCAGATTCCGGGATTTTATAATTACATATGATGTGCCACATCTATTCTGATAAGTGCCTTCCTGAGTGCAAACTCTGCTCTCTTCACATCAATCTCTGCTGTGTGATTTGAAAGGCGCTGCTCTGCCCGCTCCTTTGCGGCCTGTGCGCGGTCTATGTCTATCTCATCAGGCCACTCTGCAAGCTCTGCAAGAAATGTGACCTTGTCTCCAAGTATTTCCGCAAAGCCTGAATGGATTGCGGCTATTTTCTCCTCATCGCCATTATGGATAGTCACGATTCCCGGTGCAAGCACTGTCGTGAGCGGTATATGGTTTTTGTATACACCAATCTCTCCGTTTTGGGTATTGAACTCGAGGAAGTCTGTCTCTCCCTTGTAGAACACCCTGTCTGGTGTGATTATTTCTATGTCAAAAATGTTATCTGCCATGAAATCACCTCACATTACTGCATCTTGGCACGGACTTCATCTATGCTTCCAACGTTTAAGAAATAGCTCTCCGGTACATCATCATGCTTTCCTTCGAGTATCTCCTTAAATCCTCTGATGGTCTCGGCGATAGGCACATATTTGCCCTCGAGTCCGGTAAACTGTCCTGCTACGAAGAACGGCTGTGACAGGAAACGCTGCACCTTACGTGCACGGCTTACTACGAGCTTATCCTCCTCTGAGAGCTCATCCATACCGAGGATTGCGATGATATCCTGCAGCTCCTTATACTTCTGGAGTATCTCCTGGACAGCGTGTGCCACCTCAAAATGCTCCTGTCCCACGATACGCGGATCAAGGATACGCGATGTGGATGCCAGCGGGTCTACAGCCGGATAAATACCAAGCTCTGCGATAGAACGCTCAAGTACTGTCGTGGCATCGAGGTGTGCGAAGGTAGTCGCCGGTGCCGGGTCTGTAAGGTCATCTGCAGGCACATATACGGCCTGAACCGATGTGATTGAACCGTTCTTTGTTGATGTGATACGCTCCTGAAGAGCTCCCATCTCTGTCTGCAGTGTCGGCTGGTAGCCAACGGCTGAAGGCATACGTCCTAAAAGTGCTGATACCTCTGAACCTGCCTGTGTGAAACGGAAGATATTGTCCACAAAGAGAAGCACATCCTTGCCGCCTCTGTCACGGAAATACTCTGCCATTGTAAGTCCTGCCAGGGCAACTCTCATACGTGCTCCGGGTGGCTCGTTCATCTGTCCGAACACCATGGTGGTCTTGTCGATAACACCTGACTCCTTCATCTCGTAGTACAGGTCATTTCCCTCTCGTGTACGCTCTCCTACACCGGTAAATACTGAGTATCCACCATGCTGTGTAGCGATGTTGTGGATAAGCTCCTGGATGAGCACCGTTTTTCCTACTCCGGCACCTCCGAAGAGTCCGATTTTTCCACCCTTCTGGTATGGGCAGAGCAAATCTACAACCTTTATTCCTGTCTCAAGCATCTCCTGCGATGTAGCCTGCTCCTCAAAGCTAGGCGCAGGTCTGTGGATTGCCCATTTCTCCTCTGTCTGTGGAGGCTCAACCTCATCGATAGGCTCTCCGAGCACATTGAACATTCTTCCAAGTGTATTCTCCCCCACCGGCACAGAAATAGGTGCTCCTGTTGCGATAGCGTCCATGCCGCGGACGAGACCATCAGTAGGTCCCATGGCGATACATCTGACTGTATCGTCGCCCAGATGCTGTGCAACCTCAACGACCAGCTTTCCGCCGTTTTTCAGCGGCACCTCGACTGCATCGTTTATCTCAGGCAGATTACCCTCTGAAAACTTGATATCCAGAACGGCACTGATAACCTGTATGATTTTACCTACATTTTTATCTGCCATTTATAGTTTCTCCTTCTTTTTTAATTCATATGATACACTCGCCTTTTTGGCCATTCACAGACACACATGCCTGCCTTCCCATGACCGGATATGCATGTATCACTCTATCGCATTAGCTCCTGCAATTATCTCAGTAAGCTCCTGCGTGATTGAGCCCTGACGCGCTCTGTTATATTTCAATGTCAGATCACTGATCATATCCTCTGCATTGCTCGTAGCAGAATCCATCGCCTGCATTCTGGCTCCGTTTTCACTGGCAAATGACTCCACCAGTGCTCCGTAAAACAGGCTTGTCACATATTTTGGAATAATAAGCTCCAAAGCCTCCTCCGGATTCGGTTCAAAATTCATGAGAATATTGGAGTCCTCTTTCTCATCTGCCCCGCTCTCATCCAGCTCCACCGGCAATAGCTTTATGAGCTTCGCCTCCTGTGTAACTGTGTTTTTGAAATGGGTATATGCGAGATAAATCTCCCCCACCTGACCGTCTGTAAATGCCTTTAACACTCTTTTGCAAAGTGCCGCCGCATCCTCGTAGGTCGGGTCCTCCATCATCTCCGGTGCACTCTCGACTATATGATAGCCCTTTGACGTAAGCAGCTCCTCACCCTTTGCTCCCACAGCGTATATGTCGAGCTCTTCTTTTTTGAAGTCTCCGTGTGTGATGAGCTTTACTATATTGCTGTTGTATCCGCCTGCCAGTCCGCGGTTTGATGTCAAAACGACTACCGCCTTCCTTGGCGAATCACCGGCCTTTAAGTATGGGTGCTCCAGATTGCCGCTCTTTGCAAGCATCGAGCTTACTGTCCTGTACATATAGTTGAAATACGGATCTGTTGCCTCCGCATGTGCTCTCGCCTTTTGCAGCTTGACGGTAGAAACGAGCTTCATGGCCTTTGTGATCTGCTGAGTACTTGTAATACTGCTTTTTCTGCGCTTTATGTCTCGCATCGAAGCCATTTTACCACCTGCCTTCTACTAATATCCAACCGTCTAACGGAACTGCTTTTTGCATTCCTCGATTGCCTTTATAAGTGCCTGCTCCGTATCATCGTCCATCACCTTTTTCTCCCTGATTGCTTCAGGAATCTCAGGATATCTGGTATCAATGAAATCAAACAGCTCTGCCTCAAATCTTAAAATATCCTCGATTTTGATATCAATAAGATACTTCTTTGTCGCAGCGTATATTATGATAACCTGCTTCTCTACAGGCATCGGCTTGTACTGCGGCTGCTTTAAAATCTCCTTGATTCGTGCTCCCTGTGCGAGCTGCTCTGCTGTGCTTGCATCAAGCTCTGAGCCAAACTGTGAGAACGCTGCAAGCTCTCTGTACTGAGCCAGCTCTACTCGAATAGGTGCTGCAATCTTTTTCATTGCCTTTATCTGTGCCGAGCCTCCAACTCGTGAAACTGAAAGTCCTGCATTTATGGCAGGTCTGAAGCCAGCGTTGAACATCTCTGTCTCGAGATATATCTGACCGTCTGTGATTGAGATAACATTGGTCGGGATATATGCCGATACATCACCCGCCTGTGTCTCAATGATAGGAAGGGCTGTGAGTGAGCCTCCACCCAGCTTGTCTGACAGTCTCGCTGCTCTCCTCCAGAAGCCTTGAATGGAGATAGAAAACATCTCCCGGATAAGCCTCTCGTCCAGGCGCTCTCTTTAAAAGGAGTGACAGCGTACGGTATGCTGCTGCATGCTTACTCAGATCATCGTAAACTATGAGCACATCCTGTCCGTTTTCCATCCATTCCTCGCCTATAGCGCAGCCTGAGTATGGTGCGATATACTGTAACGGTGCAAGCTCTGATGCTGTCGCAGCCACTACTGTCGTGTAGCTCATGGCTCCGAACTCCTCGAGCTCATTTACTATGGATGCAACCGTAGAAGCCTTCTGACCGATGGCTACATAGATACATTTCACACCCTGTCCCTTCTGGTTGATGATGGTATCTATCGCGATAGCCGTCTTTCCGGTCTGTCTGTCTCCGATAATAAGCTCTCTTTGTCCTCGTCCGATAGGAACCATTGAGTCAATAGCCTTTATACCGGTCTGAAGCGGTGTATCTACTGACTTTCTCGAGATAACTCCCGATGCTACTCTCTCTATCTGACGATATTTGTCCGACTGGATAGGTCCCTTTCCGTCGATTGGCTGTCCGAGCGCATTTACTACTCGGCCGAGCATCGCATCGCCTACCGGCACCTCTACCACTCGTCCTGTGGTCTTAACTGTATCTCCCTCGTTGATATTGCGCTGCTGTCCAAGTAAAACAGCACCGACATTGTCCTCCTCGAGGTTTAATACCATTCCATATACTTCCCCTGGAAATTCCAAAAGCTCTCCCTGCATCGCATTCTCAAGACCATGAATACGTGCGATTCCGTCTGCCACCTGAATGACTGTTCCTACATCAGCGACTTCGAGCTGGGAAGCGTATCTTTTAATCTGCTCCTTTATTACTGAGCTGATTTCTTCCGGCTTTAGATTCATGGAGCGCATTCACCTACTTTCAATTGTATTTTTGTCAAATCGCGGGTGAGTCTTTCTAATCTGCTGCTGACAGATGAATCCACCACTCTGTCCCCGATTCTGATTTTCATACCGCCTATGAGCGCGGTATCCACCTCAAAATGCATCTCAAATTTCACGTATTTTGTCGTGTCAAGAAGTCGTTTCTCCACAGCAAGCTTCTGCTCCTTTGAAAGCTCAAATGCAGATGTGACGTATGCTGTTCCGATATTTTGGTACTCCTTGACTCTGTCAAGAAAGTAGTCGAAAACTAAGGTAAGCTCTTTGTAATGATTCTTTTCTATAATCATTCTCATAAGCCCTACCAGCTCCGCTGAAACTCTTCCCCCAAATATTTCTTCGATGATTCTGACCTTTTCTTCTTTATCAATCTGCGGATGATCCATCAGCTTTGAGAGGTCATCATTTGCAGCAATGATTTCCTTTACTGCTGTTACCTCGTCAGACAGGCTGGATAGCCTGTTGTCCTCAAGGGCAGCCTCAAACAATGCATCACCGTATACCTTAGATACTAGCTTAGCCATGTTGATTCTCCCATTTCCTTAAGTGTCTCTTCAACGAGTGTATCCTGAATGTCTGTGGTGATCGAAGCTGCGACAGCCTTTTGTGCCATAAGCGATGCTATCTGTATCATCTCCTGCTTCATATCATCCATGGCATGCTTCTTCTCAAGCTCTGCCTCTTCTCTGGCTCTCTTTATGATGCGTGAAGCCTCTTCCTTTGCATCATCCACAATCTTGTTCTGGTTTTTAAGCGCCTTCTGTCTCGCCTCTGTGAGAATAGCCTCGGCCTCTTTATCGATGTCCTTAAGCTTTCCCTCGTACTCTGCCTTTAGTGCTGCGGCACTTTCCTTGTCGGCAACAGCTGTGTTTATATCGCTTTCTATCCTGTCCTGCCTGTCCTTTAACAGCTTCCTTGCAGGGTTGAAAAGCAGATACGACATCAGCATGAAAAGGAAAAATACTGCAACTGCCAAAAGTACTGTATCAAAGAGCAACTGCGCATCCAGATTAAACAAAAATGTATATCCCTGTGCTAACAACTTTTACTCTCCTTTCCGTTGGCTGTATCGCCGCACGGTAATCCTCTGCGGCAAACCGTAATATACTATCCGAGCGGATGAACGAAAAGTAAAAGTAATGCAACAACGAGACCATAAAGACCTGTTGTCTCTGCAACCGCCTGTCCTAAAAGCATGGTTGACATAATCTGTCCTCTTGCTCCCGGGTTACGTCCTACGGCTGCTGCACCATGTCCTGCTGCGATACCCTGTCCAACACCAGGTCCGATTCCGGCGATAACTGCCAAACCTGCACCGATTGCTGAGCATGCTCTGATTAAATCCTGTCCATTGATATCCATAATTGAATCCTCCTAAAAATACATCTTATAGTTTTACTCATCCGTCTCACATGCCTGTGTAACGTATGTCATTGTCAGCATACAGAATACATATGTCTGAATTGCTCCTGAGAACAAATCAAAGTATACATGCAGTACTGACGGCCACGCTATGGCTATAAACCTTAGCAGACCATATACCAGCGCCATGATAACAGTTCCTGACAACACATTGGCGAACAAACGCAATGATAATGAGATAGGAATTGCAATCTCACTGATAATGTTGATTGGCGCCCATATAGGCAGCCACGGCGGCAGTGGTGAACACATACCGGTCCAGATATCCTTTGCGCTTTGATGCTTAGCCTTATTGAATCTGATCATGAAAAATGTAATAAGTGCAAGCGCCAGTGTGGTTCCGTAGTCGGCTGTCGGTGGTCTTAAACCAAACAAGCCTGAGATATTACTCATCAGTATAAATATAAAAATCGTACTGATGTAGTTTACAAACCTCGGAGCCCACTTACCCATGGTTCCCTCAACCATCTTGTCGAGCATCTCTACGATGAGCTCGATGATATTCTGAAAGCCGTCCGGTACTTCCTTTGCTTTTTTAAGCTTCCTGTTTGCCACTATAGCGAATATGACCATAATGGCCATCACTATGAGGATACAGGCATGCGATGTGGTAATCCAGACCTCCTGACCGAATACCTTTATCGAAAAAATACCATGGATCATAAAGTCGATATTGTCTGCGTTACTTTCCAGTAAAATCGCCTGATTCACATTATCACCTCCTCCTTATTAAGTTTACCTGCTGTTTTGCTACTCTGTCTCCATTTCGCCGGCGGAAGATGCATCACTTCTCCCGGAAAATCTGTCTGTCACCTTCATAAATAAAGGCTGTAAATACGCTGAAATCTTGAGTCCCAGCATACCGACAAAGGCCATTATCAGATTTCCAAAATCAAATAGTCCCAATATAAATAACAGGACCGCAACAACAATATACCTTAAAAGTGATTTTGCTACGATCCTGCGATTGGCATCCTTTTGTCCATATATGGCGGTCGCGTCATATATGACTGTGGCAATATTGACAGCCATACCAACAGCTATCGCTATCCCATACCATAAGCCGATAGAATATGAAATTTTGTCTGTGACAAACCATACCCCAATAAGCTGCACAACAATCCCGTAAAAAACTATCCCAAATACAAGTCCCGGCAATGCGTCATTTATTCTTTTTAACATCCTTCTCTACCCTGCTAATACTGTCTGATATCTCTGTTTCCATAGTACTCTGCCTGCCCGGTGTGTGTCTGACGGCTCTGCCATCATCCTCTGACTTCAGGAATTTTTGAACCATGCGGTATATATTGTTTGCCCCCGCAAACGCTCCAATGAAAAACAATGGAACAGTTACCCAGTCCGCTCCGGTCTTTTTCCCAATCCACACACCGGCCAGTGTGCAGAGAAATATCGGCACAATCATGTTGATTCCAAACTGGAAAACCATGATAAGTGCATTCATTACCTCTTTCTTATTATCTCTTTTCATATACAAATTATTATATCATTTTTATTGCTTTTGTCTACATTTTTATGTGTAAAATGCATAAAAAATACATGCGTTTCATGTTAAATCACGTCAATTTGACACAACAATTGCAGTATTATCACTATTCACGACGATTACTCCCATGTCATAAGTCTCTGTGAGGTCCGGGCTGTAATCTGACAGCAATAACCATACAACCAATAAGTGTACATTACACCACAAGTGCTACAGCACAAGCGTCACCTCACGGCCTGTGTGCTCATACCTGCGAATTGTAACGCCCGCTGCCCTCAGCATCCTCTTTGAAGCTGTCACGCTGGCCGTGCCCTCGTATTTGTCACAGTCGTAGACTACTTCCCTGATGCCGGACTGTATGATTGCCTTAGCGCACTCATTGCACGGAAACAGGGTGACATATATGGTCGCTCCCTCAAGGCTTCCACCCCTGTAGTTTAAGATGGCATTGAGCTCGCTGTGTGTAGAATAGAAATACTTGTTATCCTCTCCCTCTCTGGCCCAGGTGAACTCATCATCTGAGCAGCCAAGAGGAAAGCCGTTATATCCCATGGAGAGTATCTTGTGCTCCGGGTCCACTATGCACGCACCCACCTGGGTATTCGGATCCTTCGAGCGCATGCCTGAAAGCATCGCTATGCCCATAAAATACTCATCCCATGAGATATAATCCTTTCTCTTTTCCGAAGCTCTCATATATACACCTCCATTCAATATGGTCTATCACACATTTTATTACTTGGTTCCGAAAATTCTGTCTCCTGCATCTCCGAGTCCCGGCACAATATATTTGTGCTCATTGAGATGATCATCGAGCGCTCCTATATATACATCCACATCAGGATGTTCCTCTGTGAGTCTCTTTACTCCCTCAGGAGCTGCAATTATGCACATAAAGTGGATGTTTTTCACACCGCGCTTTTTGAGCATATCAAGTGCTGCCACTGCTGAACCACCTGTTGCGAGCATCGGATCTACCACAAATACCTCTCTGTTTGCGCAGTCTGCCGGAAGCTTGCAATAGTACTCGATAGGCTCTGCTGTCTCCGGGTCACGATACATGCCGATGTGTCCAACCTTTGCGGCAGGGATGAGCTCAAGCATGCCCTCCACCATACCAAGTCCGGCTCTTAAGATAGGAACAACTGCAAGCTTTTTGCCCTTTAATTCCTTTACAGTGGCCTTACAGATAGGAGTCTCAATCTCAACATCTGTAAGCTCCAGATCTCTTGTTGCCTCGTAGCACTCAAGCATCGCAACCTCGCTGACAAGTGTTCTGAAATCCTTTGAACCTGTGTCGGTTCTTCTCATAATTCCAATCTTGTGCTGAATCAGCGGATGATCCATAACTACTACCTTACCCATAATATTTGTTCTCCTTTGTCTTATATTGTGTTATATTTGTTTGTCTTTTATGTATTTGCATTTAAGCGCTTTACCAGCTTCTTAAGCGTAGCCCTGAGGCTTTCATAGCACAGTCCGTAGCTTTGAAGTGTGCCGCCGTAAGGATCCAGTATCTCAAGCTCATCGCCCACATACTGTGAAAGCACAAAGACCTGCTCCGGGTCGATATCGGCAAAGCTTTCTATAATGCGCTCGCGCTGTGATGACTCCATGGTAAATACCATAGTACTCTCTGTGATATCCGATTCCTCAAGCTGCGTTGACACCATGCCCTCCGTGGAAATGCCATTGCTTATGAGCACTGCCTCTGCCTTCTGATTGACCGGCTCCGGAAACTGGACAACAAGTCCTCTCGCCTCAATCTCCATCGGCACCTTGAGTACAAAGTCGTTCATGATGCCCTTTGCCATCTGCTCCCTGCATGTGCCGGTCTGTGCGACAAAAATGATTTTGTCATACTTCACATGTGTGTCTATCACCTGATGGCCTGCCGCCTTTAGCATACGGTTCATGATGGCCTGTCCTATACGCGGTGTGGAGAAGCTCTCCGAGAAAATCACATCCACATCGAGCTCATCACAGTCCCTTAATATACGGTAAAGCTCATGGGCTATCGAATCCTCATCCGCCCTGCTTCCCATCGACAGGACAACATCTGCATCGTAAAACTGCTTTGTCTCCTCTGTCGCAATGACTGCTATCTTTTTGCCATCATCCCTGTGCGAAGCCACAAGCTCATTTATCTTTGCAATCACATGCTTTCTCGTACCGTCCACGATGACCATGTCAGCCTTTGGCGCATAGTGCTTGTACTTCATGCCGGGTGCCTTTGGCTTTCTCGTGTCATCTGCCGCTATGATTCCCGGATCTACGATAACCTCTTTGCCTAATACCTTTGAAAGCATCTGTGGTGTGATATAGCCCGGGCGCAGCACCATAGGTGTATCCTCTGTCAGGTCAATGATGGTGGACTCTATTCCTATGCCAACCGGTCCTCCGTCTATAATCATGGCTATTTTGCCGCTTAGATCCTCAGCCACATGTGCAGCCTCTGTAGGGCTAGGTCTACCGGATGTATTGGCGCTTGGCGCCGCGATAAGACAGCCGCTTCTTCTTATGAGATCTAGCGCTATAGGATGATTCGGCATACGCACAGCCACTGTGTCCATGCCGCCTGTTGTGGCATACGGCACTGCATCGCCCTTCTCCACTATCATGGTAAGAGGTCCCGGCCAGAAAGCATCCGAAAGCTTCCTTGCATCCTCCGGCACTGTCTTTGCGATGCGCTCCAAATCCGAAAAATCTGATATGTGTACGATAAGCGGATTGTCCGACGGACGCCCCTTTGCACTGTATATCTTCTTTGATGCCTCCGGATCTAAAGCATCACCGCCAAGCCCATACACTGTCTCTGTCGGAAACGCTACAAGCTCACCGGCTGCAATCAAATCACCTGCCTCCTGCATGAGCTTATGGTCTAAATTGTCCTGATCTATTTTTATAATTTTTGTTCCATTTTATATCCTCACCGCACATACTACAGTAATATACCATGTGCAAACTACTAGTTTTTCAAATAATCATGTTGTTTTTATTGTAACACTTCAGAGCCACCTCGAAAGCAGGAACATCTGCTGCTTACATGTAAACATGATGTATCAGCTTTTGTTCTCGGAGGTTCTGAATTGTTTTCTATTTATTATACAATAGTAACAATAGCATTTCAAGTTTTACTCAATATTTAGTAATTTTTATATAAGATTGTGTAAAAGTAAGTACAATTTTATTTGGCATTGCATTATTCTGTGTTTTGTACTACAATGCAGATAAGCCAATAACGGCGAATAATGATCATTATTTTATAAGGAGGATTTCATTATGGCATACGTAATTTCTGATTCATGCGTTAGCTGTGGTACATGTGCTGGTGAGTGCCCAGTAGGAGCTATCTCTGCTGGTGATTCACAGTACGTAATCGATGCAGATTCTTGTCTCGATTGTGGTACATGTGCTGGTGTTTGCCCAACTGGAGCAATCAGCCAGGGCTAATTTTTAGCATACTGTAAGAAAGAAAGACGACCTGTTATGGGTCGTCTTTTTTGTGTTGTAATCGTCTTTGTATTGTAATCATTTTTATACTGTAAGCGTTTTTTGCAGTAATTATTTTATAGCGTAAGCGTTGTCATGCATGCTCTACAGTCTCACCGGATTAAGCTCATGCGTATGCGTCTTGTCGCGCCCCTTCTTTCCCTTGGTGTCTGCAGCGCTTATTTTTGTATCTGCAGGCATGTCCGCGTTCCTTTTCCTTGAAAAAAGCCCCTTTCTACGCAGATTTCCGCGTATGGCAGCGTCCAGCTTTTTATATCTCTCCTCCTGCGCGCTGTCCTGTTCGCGCATCAGATAGTTCATTTCCTTTAATATCCGCTCCTGCACATCAGTGGATATCTGCTGACTCAACTCCTCATTGTTAAGTGCTATGGCTCTCCCCACGATATTGCTCATCAGCTCGCGAAACTCATCCATACGCTCATCTGCCGTGCGGCTTCGATATGTATGATTGTATCCCGGCAGTTCATCGTGATATGCCGGATTATACCCTGACATCTCCTGTTTCACCGTCTGATTTGTGATATTCGTGTAATTTACAGGCTGCACGGATTTTTCCATAGCCGCAGGATTCGGTGGATTTAATGGCTCACCCGGTGCATCCGAATGAAGCATATCGCGGATTGCACGAAGCTGATAGCCCTTCTCCTTGAGCTCCTTTATCCTTAAAAACTGCTTTATATTATCTCTCGTATAGTATCTGTGACCAAGTTCATTTCTGGGCACATCAAGTCCCAGCTCATCCTCCCAGTAACGCAACACATGAGTCTCCACATCCACGGCGGCTGCCGCATCGGAAATCATGTAACGTACTTTCTCCAAATTGAAGTCCTCCTGTCTGAAATTATATTTTATTCGCTATACGCTTTTGGCACATCGAAAAGAACCAGCACTGCGAAAAAAGTTATATCGCTGTACTGGTTCAATTATAGCCTTGATAGAACTCTCATTCAATTGGTTTCGGTCGCAACTTTCGACATAAGTGCACCTTGTAGTCATCCTCAACTATAAGCTGTGCTGCTTTGTTGCCGTCATCTTTATCGGATGTTTTTTATTTCTTTATAGACCGTGGAAAATTTTTGGTTACCGTTCACATCCGCCCGTGAGAATCGTTGTGATGTGAGTGGATTTAATTCCCTCTGTCACTGTCTGCAAAAGTATACGGTATGTATCCTCCACAAGCTCACAGTCCGACGGTTCAATCCCAAGCTCTGCTGCTTTTTTAAGAATGAACCTGACCTTGTCATCATCATGCTCCACCGCATAGATGTCATCAAACATACCTGCATAGTATCTGTCTAAAAATCTGCGCTTTGCAGCTGTCTCGATTTTTGTGCCTGATGTGGTAAGCACATACAGCTTCGTGCCTTTTTCCTTTGCCTTCATGGCATACTCCTTTACCTGCATCACAGGACGGCACCACTCATATGTATCCTCACCATGCTTACTGCAGTAGTCTGCCCACTGCACATCTGACATTCCTATCTGAAATTTTCCGTTTACCTTGTAGCACGGACTGCTTAAAGTGCCGTCTACGTCTATGAACATTGCCTGCATAGTGTCTGCTCCTATATAGTTAGTTTATGCAGCTATAATAAAATGATTAAAGGGTCAAAAGGTATTTTGCCCCTCATTTATGATTAATCAGTGGAAATTTCCTTAATCCTACCTGCTCATATCATAATAGCGCGCATATATTCCGTCCTGTGCCAAAAGCTCCTCATGTGTGCCTCTTTCAGCAATGCCACAATCAGCTACCACGAGAATTTCATCCGCATTTCTGATTGTCGAAAGTCTGTGGGCAATTGTGATAGTCGTTCTGTCCTTTGCCAGCTCCTCAAGACTTTTCTGGATAAAACGCTCGCTCTCATTGTCAAGGGCACTGGTTGCCTCATCAAGTATTAGCACAGGCGGATTTTTAAGGAACACCCTCGCAATGGAAATCCTCTGCTTCTGCCCTCCTGACAATCGGGTGCCTCTCTCTCCGACAAACGTATCATATTTATCCGGCAGTTCCATGATAAAATCGTGTATATTCGCCTTTTTGGCCGCATCTACAATCTCATCCATCGTCGCATCCGGTTTTCCATAGGCGATATTGTCCTTTATACTTCCCCCAAACAGATAAACATCCTGCGAAACCAGTCCAATCTGCGAGCGAAGGCTCTCAAGCGTGAGCTTTCTCACATCATTTCCATCTATTGTGACCCTGCCCTCCGTCACGTCATAAAACCGCGGAAGCAGTGAGCATATTGTCGTCTTTCCGCTTCCTGACGGTCCAACAAGCGCAATTGATTTTCCTGCCGGTATCTCAAAGGATACGTGCGAAAGCACCGGTGTATCATCATCGCTATAGTGGAACGAAACATCCTCGTAACAGACATTTCCCTTTACATTTTTAAGCGGTTTTGCATCAGCAGCATCAACTATCTCCGGCTCAGTTTCCACCACCTCTAAGAATCTTCTAAAGCCCGAAAGTCCCTTCTGCATCATCTCAGTCAGCTCTACGAGTATCTGGATAGGACTGATAAAGATGCCTATATACAGCGCATACATAGCAAGGTCGGATGCCTCCATCCTTCCATGCGCTATCAAAAAACCACCAAATACCAGCGTAACAAGATACATCATCCCCTGGAAAAATGCATTTCCGCTCATAAAGCTACCCATACATCTGTAATTTGCATCTTTTGAAATCAGGAAATTTTCATTACTTCTGTTAAATTTTTCCTGCTCGATACGCTCATTGGCAAATGACTGCACCACCCTTATGCCCGCCAGAGTATCCTGAAGACTCGAATTAATATCACCGATTTTTCGCCTGTTATCCATAAAGGTTTCCTGCATTTTCTTATTCTGTCCATATGAAAATACAAGCATAAGCACCACAAGAATAAGCATAGGAACCGCAAGCATACGGTTTATCATAAACAGAAAAATGAACGAACCGATTATCTTTATAAGCGATATAAAAAGATTCTCCGGTCCGTGATGCGCAAGCTCCGATATATCAAACAAATCGGACACGAGCTTGCTCATCATCTGTCCGGAATTGTTCTGATCATAATACGAAAAAGAAAGCTTTTCATATTGGTCGAAAAGCTCCTTTCTCATGTCGCGCTCCATCCTCGCTCCCATCATGTGCCCCGCATATGTCACATAATACCTGCACGCAGTCTGTATGATATATGCCACCAAAAGGCCTATTGTAATAGGAATCAGCGCAGAAACGATTTTTCCCGGTGCTCCTGCAAAAAGGGTTTTGCTCAGCGTGCGAAGCAGCTGCGGAAACGCCAGATCTATGGCACTGATTATTGTTGCGCAAAGCAGGTCTATGAAAAAGACCGCTTTGTAGGGTTTGTAGTATTTGATGAATTTCTTTAATGTTTGCATGGTGTTCTCCTGGGATGTTCTTTTTAAAACAATTTGTTTCTCAACGTACATCATTATATATAGGTAAACCTATATATGCAATAGGATAACCAATGAAAATCTCACCGAATATTAGTATAATCCAAAAAGAAGCACATGCAGCTTGCCACCCTATCACCATCATTGCGATACAAATGAGGCTGATCGGTCTCAAACTTATACACCTGTCCCCTATGGATTTCCTGCACATGGTCGTGACACTCGACCGTCAGCACACCGTCTGTGACTGTAAGATACTCGCGTGTTTTCTCGCCGTGCCCACCGCTTGTATACACGCCGCCCGGCTCCACGTCGATACGGTATACCTCTACCTCCCTTGAGTCCTCGTATGGGAAGCAGGTCCATACCCTGTACTGTCCCAAAAGCTCCTTTGTCGGGACCAGATCATCCGGAGATATGAGCGCATAGTCCACTCTCGGCGGATCTATAAGTCTTTGAAACTCAATTCGCAGACCGCTTGTGATTTTACCAAGCACTCCGATAGATGGATTTGCTGTACCCTTTTCTATCTGAGCAAGCATGCTTTTACTCACACCGGTCTGTTCCGCTACCTGATCTAAGCTCATACCCTTTGACTGACGTATTCTTTTTAAATTTTCAGATACATTGTGTGACAGATAATCCATACTCATATCTCCATTTTTGCATTTAATTTTCTAACTATACTGTTGATAATCATATAAGGTAACTATTCGGAATAGTTACCTTACATGTTGTATTTTATAAGTTTTACAGTGCCCTGCGATACAGCATCTCGATATCGCACTGGCGTGAAGCCCTTGGATTGACAGCAATGTTGCCGCTCTTCATGGCATCGACAGCCATCGGCTCTATCTTGCTTTCTATCTCTTCCTTTGTGACTGTTCCGTTTTTGCTGGCATTGTTGATCGCGATGGTCAGATTCTCAGGGATTCCGATGTCTGCGCAAAGCTCCCTGATTGCATCTACAAGCATCATCGGCTCAAATTCGTCCGCATATGCAGGAATCTGGCTTATATCATTGTAGATAGTCAGATACTTGCCATGGTCTGCAAGTGCATTGTACTCTGCGATTACAGGAAGCAGCACTGCATTTGCCACTCCGTGAGGCACATCGAAAAATGCGCTGACCGGATGGCTCATTGCATGCACATTTCCAAGTCTTGCAAATGAGAATGCTATTCCTGCAAAAAGTGAGCCTGTCATCATAGCTTCTGCAGCCTCGATATCGTTTCTGTTTGCTACAAATCTGCGGATATTTTTACCGATAAGTGCCATCGCTTTTTCTGCCAGTGCATCAGAAAATGGCGAAGCTGCTGTGGATACATACGCCTCCTCGGCATGGATAAATGCATCAATTCCGCATGCTGCCGCCACGCTTGCCGGTGCTGTTGTGATGAGCTGGGCATCGAGGATTGCATATTTTGGTAATATCTCGTAGCTGAATACTGTGAGCTTATAGTTTCTGCTATGATCTGTGATTACAGAGAATGCTGTCACCTCTGAGCCTGTTCCTGCGGTGGTTGGTATCGCAATGAGCGGTACGATTGGTCCCGGCACCTTGTGTGCTCCCTCATAGTCTGTGACGCTTCCGCCATATTTGGCAACCACACCCACTGCTTTTGCCACATCCATCGGTGAGCCGCCTCCGAATGCCACGATAAAGTCTGCGCCCGACTCCAGGTATTTTGCTGTGGCTTTCTCCACTGTTGTGACAGATGGATTTGCCTCTATATCTGTAAAAGTGTCTGCTTTTATGTCAACTGATGCCAGATAATCTGCTGCCTTTTTTACAAGTCCCATCTTCTCAAGATGAGGTCCTGAAATGATGAGTGCATGCTTACCTCCAAGTTTTTTTGCTATTTCCGGCAGCTTTGAGAGACTGCCCTTTCCCACTGTGATGTCCTGTGGCACCGAGAAATTAAATGTTTCCATATATAATCTGTCCTTTCTGTTTCCTAGCTTGCTTTCTTTGCAAGTACCCTGTCTATTGCAGCATCGATAACCTTATCCAGTTCAACCTCATCTGCCTCCGGCATAAGTGTCGCAGCATCCTCATCTGAGATGAGCTCAACAAGTGTACCAAATGACTCCTTGTATTTCTTTTTGCAGAAGACGAAGAATACCACGCCGAGCGCACACCATGCAAGCACGATGCCCCACTCCTGGGCGATAAGTGTTCCTCCACTTCCCGGTATGCAGTACATTGCAACCATGAAGCCTGACATGATGACCGCCATCGTTCCAAAGAACTTGTATGCGGGAACCTTGTAAGGTCTTGGCATATCCGGCTTCTTCTTGCGAAGAATAATGAATGAAAGAGCAACCATGCAATATGCCACGCAGCAGCCAAAGTTGCCGGCATCACTGATCCATACGAGCATCTTTCTGCCTGCAAAAGGTGCAAGCATTGTGAGAGATCCGATGAGAATCAGTGCATTGATTGGTGTCTTGTGCTTTGGATGAAGCTTTGCAAAAAACTTTGGAATCATGTATGACTCTGCCATTGAGTACATGGCACGCGAGCCACCGAGCAAAAATGAGTTCCATGAGGTTACGATACCGCACATTCCGCCGACTATTATAACCTTTGCCATTATCTTTGTGTTGAATGCGGCAGCCATTGCATCTGCTGTGACAAGTCCTGTTGCCTGCTCTGAATCAACAATTGCCTGTGGGCCCATGACAAGACCTACCGAAACAATGACAAGTGCATAGAACACAACTGCCAGAACTACTGATAAGATAAGTATTGAGCCGATTTTCTTTGCCGGAACATTGATCTCCTCAGCCGCCTGAGGTATTACGTCAAATCCGATAAAGTAAAATGGTGACAGAGCTGCCACTCCGATAATTGCCTTTACGTTCAGACCTGCAGAGCTGCCTGCAAACATCTGTCCATCCAGGTTATCAACTGTTCCATTGATTACCGATGCAATTATCAACAAAATTCCGGCGCCACCAATAATACATGTGAGTACAGTCTGCAAAAATCGCTGCTGTCTTTGCGCCAATAATGTTTATCATCATAATTAAAAATGCGATAACTATTGCTACAATTAGCCATGAAGCGTAGATATCAAAGCCTGCTACCGTATACAGGTAGCCCTTCAAAAAGCCCGGCCACAGATATGTGATTATTGTTGGGAAAGCGCACGCCTCAAAGCATGCCACACTGACATATCCAAGGATAATCATCCACGTACATATGAATGAACCTGTCGAACCCATTGCCTTGTAGCTGAATACATGCTCGCCACCGCACTGAGGCATGGCTGCTGTCAGCTCCGCGTAGGTCATTCCCACGAAAAATATCATGATACCGCCGATTACGAAGCCGATTGCGGCACCGAGCACTCCGCCCTTTTCAATCCAGCCTCCGGTTGAGACAACCCAGCCCCAGCCAATCATGGCTCCAAATGCAATTACAAGTACGTCCCAGGCATTCAGGACTTTGTTAAATTCTGATTTTTTCTGTTCCATTACTTGTCACCTCCAGCTTCTGTCTTACTTTCATTCTCTACCACTTTTCTTGCCAGAGACTCAATAAGCTCCGCTGTGCCATCCACTCCTAACAGGCTGCTGTCTATAAGCATATCCCTGTTGTGTCTGTCGCCTCGGTTGCTTCCTGTCAGCGCCATGTGACGCTTATGATAACGCTTATCCTTTTCAGTGATAAAAAGCTTTGCATCATCCTCCGACAAATTGTGGCTCTTCATTACGTTTTCAATCCTCACTTCATCCGGTGAATATATGAAAATACGTAAAATCGGTTTGTGTTCCTTTAGTATATAGTCTGCTGAACGACCGATAATCACGCATGACTCACGGTCTGATAATTTTCTGATTATGGTTTTCTGGACGTGAATTGCACGCTCTGTGAGGTCTGCATATTTGGAGAAAGAGCCTCTGACATCACCCTCTGCACCTTTTCCGGCGATGGTGATACCTTCCTCAACCTTTTCCATGATATCCTTCGGAATACCGACCTCTTTTATGATTTCATCTACAGTATCTCTGTCATAAAATTTGATTCCCAGGTCTTTAGCAACCTTTTTGCCAATCTGGTTTCCTTTAGCGCCATATTCGCATCCTATTGTAATAACAAGATGTGCCATTTCGTTCCCCTCGCTTTTCTTATATACATCTTTATAATATGCTGATATTGTTCAAAAGAAGGGCGCACGAAGTTAATCGTGACGCCCTTGTCTTTTATCCGGCTCGTAAAATCTGCCGCAATATATTCTGTTGCCTGCTTCAAATATAATTCAAGCCTTCTATGAAAGTGACTCAACTGTCTCCTTGATGATATCAAATGCCTTGTCGCACTCTTCCTCGCTTACGATAAGTGGTGGAACCATACGGATGATATGGCTTCCGATTGCTGTGATGAGCATATGGCGGTCGAAGCAGCCATGCTTTACATCTACACCTGAGATTGTATCGTCAAACTCAACGCCAACTAAGAGTCCCTGATGTCTTACCTCTTTTACGTGTGGAAGCTTCTCAAGCTTAGCTGCGAAATAATCACCAACCTTCTTTGCGTTTCCGGCAAGATCTCTGTCAAGCAGCTCGTTTACTTCTGCAAGTGCTGCTGCACAGCATACAGGATGTCCACCAAAGGTTGTACCGTGTGAACCGGCTGAGAATGCTTTTGAGACCTCCTCTGTAGCACAGATAGCACCGATTGGCATTCCACCACCCAGGCCCTTTGCCATAGAAACGATATCCGGTTTGATGCCGTAGTTCATGTAGCTCATTACAGCTCCGGTTCTGCACCATCCTGTCTGAACCTCATCGATAAGGAGGAGCATGCCCTTCTCATCACAGAATTCGCGAAGTCCCTTCATGAATTCAGGTGTTGCAGGATGAACACCGCCCTCGCCCTGTACAGGCTCAATCATGATAGCGATTGTGTTCTCTGTGCAAGCATCCTTGAAAGCCTTTAAGTCATTGTAAGGAGCATATGAGAAGCCGTATGTCATAGGACCAAAGCCCACCTGGCATCCGTTTCCAGGCTGTCCTGTAGCTGACATAGCACCGAAGGTTCTGCCGTGGAAGCCGTCCTTAGCAGTTACGATGTGATATCTGTTTGGACCATATTTCTCTATACCATATTTACGAGCCATTTTAATCATAGCCTCATTTGCCTCAGTTCCTGAGTTCTGGTAGAAAATCTTGTCCATTCCGATAGTCTTGCAAACCTTCTCAGCAAGCAGAGCCTGTGGAATGGTGTATGGATAGTTGAATGTATGCATGATGTCATCCACCTGATCCTTGACCGCTGCAACAACCTTAGGGTTTCTGCTGCCGGCATTGTTTACGGCGATTCCTGCGTAAAAGTCAAGGTATGGTGTGCCATTCTCATCATACAGATACATGCCCTCAGCAGTCTCAGCGATGAAATCGAAACGCTCATATGTCTCAATCATATACTTCTTTACTTTGTCTTTGATGTCCTGTGCTGTTAATCCTGTGTCTTTTAATTTCATAATATATTGCCTCCTAATTTAAATATCCTTGTGATTTTGATAAATAAAAAAGAGCAAAGTGCTTCACCGGTTAGCGTCTTTGCTCTTAAATATTCATAATTAATATGTAGTTGTTTGTTCGTTTTCTTTTGTGTATTATTTTGAACAAGTAAACAATATCACGTTCAATATATTGTGTCAACAATTTTCATTAAAAATGCGAAATACCTCACAATTGTCACTTTAAAGGTGTTTATTCTTAAAATTATTAACATAAATCGCCATTTAATGCTTAAAATATTATTTTAATATAATGTTTTGTGCATTATATTGTCTGTACATTATTCTGTTGCTATGTTTCTTTTCATCATTTATATATATTATAAAGAACATGATACACATACCACATTATACGTCTTTCTTTCCATTAAATAAAAAATCCGGGTACTCTCATTTGAGTACCCGGTCCATTCACCTGTTGCTATGCATTCTTTACAAGCTCCTGTTTACGGAAGGTACGGAACAATCCAATCTGCTCCAGTGCCTTTGCAATGCCGAAAAAGACAATTGAATCTATCGGCCACATAATAAGGTTCTTCAGTGCACGCATTGGAAGGATTGCCATCAATGCCTGTCCATACAGTACCTGCAGACACAGAGTATTGAGAATGACATTGCAGATGAGCATTACTACAAACTTCGCAGCAAGCACTCTCCATATGGTAAGCTTTTTCTTATAAAAGAAACATCCATATAAAACACCTGCAAACATTACAACAAGTGTAAGCTGTGGACAAAATGGTCCTGTAGGCTTCATCAGATACTTGATTATGTCAAGCGCTCCGTGGAAAACAGCTCCGGCAACCGGTCCAAACAGGTAATCAACGATACCATTCGGAATACCGGAAAAACCGATACGGATAAGCTGTCCATATTCGATGGAGAAATATCCAAGGATAACGGCAACTGCAGCAAGCATAGCCATAGTTGTGATGGTTCTGACCGATTTAAGCTCTCGGGCAGAATCGGTGAACAAAGTAACGAATTTTTTCATTAAAAAATTACCTCCTTTGCAGACCTCACCGAACTACAACAGGAGATAATTAATATCTTCGGATGCAGCGGGATGCGACTCATGTACCGCAAGATTTTCTTTTCGTCCGGGTGACAACTCCCTGTTCATCCGGCACTTAACGCACATGTGTCTACTCTGCTAAAATTTATTTATTTGTAACGTATTAAAGTATATCACACTCTAATATCAAATCAAGTCTTTTTATTCAATATAATAATTAAAGGGCCAAAATACCTTTTGACCCTCATATCTTATCGTATCCTACTATTTTATTTACTCTATCTTGGATCCGGACGATGCTTCATGTCACGGATAGGAATATTGGCAACAAGTGCCGGAACCATTCCGTTGTTAGAATCAGACTCTGTCTCTGTGATTTTCACATCAAGAGCTTCCGCATCAATATCCATATAGCGGGAAATAACCTCAATGATATCCCTTTTCATCATCTCCATCATCTCCGATGAGCAGTTTGCACGGTCAGAAACCAGCACCAGCTTCAGGCGATCCTTTGCAACATTACCAGAAGATTTCTTTTTAAATAAATCCATTATACCCATGGTACGTATCCCCCTTTAATTTTTCTTAAACATATCCTTTAGCTTTTCAAAGACACCATGCTTCTGGTTTAAATCAAGGAAAGGAACCTCCTCGCCCATGATACGGCGGCAGATATTCATATATGCCTTTCCTGCAAGGCTGTCTGAGCCAACTAACGGCTCACCACGGTTTGTAGAAATACAATCTGCTCATCATCCGGTACTGCACCGATTAAGTTGACTGCAAGGATCTCTGTTACATCATCCACATTCATCATATCACCGCGCTTAACCATATCGACACGCAGACGGTTGACAATCAGATCAATGCGCTTCATCTCATTTGCCTCGAGAAGGCCAACAATACGGTCAGCGTCACGGATTGCTGATACCTCAGGTGTAGTGACAACAAGTGCACGGTCAGCTCCTGCAACGGCATTCTTGAAGCCCTGCTCGATACCTGCCGGGCAGTCAAGCAGAATATAGTCAAACTCCTCACGAAGCTCATTGATAAGCTCAACCATCTGCTCCGGTGTAACAGCATCCTTGTCCCTTGTCTGGGCTGATGGAAGCAGACACAGATCCGGATATTTCTTATCCTTGATAAGGGCCTGACGTATACGGCATTTACCCTCAACGACGTCTACGAGATTGTATACAATACGATTCTCAAGTCCCATAACAACATCCAGGTTACGCAGTCCGATGTCAGTATCAATCATAACAACCTTTTTATTTAACTGTGCAAGACCTGTACCGATATTTGCTGTGGTTGTGGTCTTGCCCACACCACCCTTTCCTGATGTGATAACGATTACTTCGCTCATGAACTTTCTTCCTCCTACGTTCCTAAATGCTATTTAAAATATTTTTAGTAATTGGTTCGATGTAAATATATCCATCCTTTGCGATGGCTATCTGTGCCTGCTCCTGCACCGGCTTTTCCTTGCGCCTTCCCCTGTGCTTCGGCTGAGGCTCGTCCGGACTCTTCGCAATCAAATCACCAATCTGAATCTGAATCGGCTGCATGTCAAGTGCAAATACAAAACAGCTCCTGTCACCTGTACATCCGGCGTGAACATTGCCCTTTAATGCACCAAGAATAACGATATTGCCCTGAGCTATAATCTTGGCTCCCGGATTGACATCACCTATGATTGTGACCGAAGACTCGCTGGTAATCACCTGGCCTGACCTGAGCGTACCACGGTAAAACTGCTCCGGAACACTGACTGTTGCAACATTCTCGCACTGCTTCTGCACTGCCTCATTAAATGCCTCAACCTGCTCCTTCATAATGGCTTCCTGCTCGGTACCACTCTCCACAATGCACAAAATCTCAATTGTGGTATTTTCCTCAATAGCTGCAATTATCTGCTGCTGTTCATCATCTGAAAGATGCCTTCCCTCAAATGAAATAGCAAGCTTTGCGTTTTTAAAAAAATTGGCGGATGCCTTAAACTTCTCTACAACTGCCTTTATCAAATCAGCAAATGACATATCCGCATCTAAAACTAAATTGATTCCATATTTATTACTCTTTATCGTAACCGACTGTGACATGAGTACCTCCAATATCATTTAATATGAAATTCATTACTCTTAATTATACATTTTTATGTGGCTTCACGCAACCTTTTTCTGTAGGCTTCATTAGGCTATACTGCCCAACAGACCTTTTATAATCTATTTCTGTTCTTATACTTATTTTGTAGAGCTACAATAATCCAGCCGGATTAGGATGTGTTTTAAGATTCCATCGACAACACCTCTTCAAAAGTCCGAACAATATGGGGAATCACAATCCGCTTATCTGGTTGCAAACAATTTTAACAACAGCCGCCGGAACCATAATACTGTTAGCCGCTTAATTGCAACTTTACAGAGAGCTGCATCAACAACCGATTATGTTTATATTAATTATTACCGGAATACCATTAACACCAATCCCCACAAAAGCACTTCTGCAATCTGCTGTTGCTCTTTGTGTAAGGCTGCTATGTGAACCTGCCGCACGATACTCTTGTTGTAACTACTGTTCTGCAACTGTTTCATAACATCCTGAACTTCTTCCTGTTCCAGATCTCTTGATAATGGAAATGCTTTTTCAAACTCTGCTCCTTTAACAATCAATCTGTGAGAACGTTCCTTTCGCTCCACCAACTTCTTTCTCTGCTCCAGAATATTTTTATTGTGGAGCGCATGTTCCAGTTCCTTTTTACTTTTTTCCATGTTGGCTTTCAGTTCTTCCAGTGACATGGATTCATATTTTGGATTTTTCGCTCTGCTCAAGTTTTCAACCTCCTACTCTTTCTGTAAATAAAAAGAACCGGTCTTTTCACAAATGCCGATTCCTGAATATAAAAAACTGAGGTCGTCGTTCCACAATAAGGACATACTGACCTCTGTAATCTTAAAAATCTTTAATTGCTACAACAAGATAGGCCTTGTGCCGCAAGGGGAAATTATCCCCTTGTCCGAAATCTATGATTTCGCTATATTCCCGGATTGAAATTCTTCAAAATCGGGAATGGCACCGCAGGTCGCACGATACAGGCAGATGTAATTGCCTGTATAGAAGTGCGCTCTTAGCTTTGCTAAGAGAATTATGCCGTATCCGGCTTGCTATCTTTAATCTATAAATTCCATCATCTCGTCAATAGTACAATTCATTTTCTTACAAATTTTCTCGACTGTTTCCATTGATACATATTGATTTTTTCCCATCCGGGCAAGGATATTTGCACTAATCCCGGTGAGGTGTTGCATTTCTATCCGTTTCATATTTTTATCAATGAGCTGTTTCCACAATCTGTTATAACTTACACTCATAAATAACCTCCACATTTTTATTAGGCAGATTTCTGTTTTTATTAGTCAAACGGAATTTCTTCATCCTTCGCCTCCATAAATCCGTCTTTATCTGCTTTCAGGGTTTCTAGTGAATCTGCTCCAGCACCGCTGTCCTTGTTCTGGGCAAATTCATGTTCTTCCACAATCACATCTGTGGTATAAATCGTCTTTCCATCCTTATCCTTATAACTGCCAGTGCTGATGCGACCACCGATCACAATCCGCATTCCCTTGTGAAGATATTTCTGTGCAAACTCTGCACTCTTGCCAAATGTTACACACGAAATAAAATCCGCTTCCTGTTCACCATCACGTTTATATTTTCTGTTCACTGCCAGTGTATATCTTGCTACTGCCATATCATTATCTTTTCCGGCATATTTGATCTCCGGATTCTTTGTCAGTCTTCCCATTAAAATCACTCTATTCATAGTTTTTACGTCCTTTCCAGGCATTTTACCCTTTAATCATTGTTATTAGTTACTTGTTGCATCAGCGGTCTATTGTGCGTTTCCCTGTCACCTGCAGCCGTCTCAGACTGCCTCTGCCTGCATACACAGGTCACTGATCATAAGGCTTTGATCATCCGCCCATCATCGGGAGTGTCATTATGATTCCGCTTGCTTTCAGAAAAGAAAGGTCATGGCAGAACTCCTGGTAGGCTTTCAGGGTGCACTTATCAATTGTCAAGGTTCAGTGAAGGAACATTCCAAAACGTCCTCTAATTACTAAAGTCAAATGACTTGGCACGATGCAAAAAATTCGTGATATTTTTTTACATTTTTATCATTTTTTCTTTTACTTTCGTTAGTCCCTTCATATACTCTGTATTGGGAGCGACAAAATCGGACATGATTTTGGGAAATTTTGAAAAATAATTATTCCTCTACCTATAAAGCGTTGGAAATGGTATTTACCAACCCCTTTTTGCAAGTTTTTTGTACATAAATGAACTACTTCTTCTCCAGTTGCATGTTCCAGAGAACGTGAGGGCATAGATTTTCTTGAAAAATCATTTTTCCACTAATCACATGTGGCAGAATGTATAAAGTCAGATGATTTTGAAAAAAAGCAAAAAAATAGGCACTAACCACTTATGGTTAATGCCCTTTGGGGTAATCATTATTTTTCTTTTGTCAATTTCTGATACATTCTCATTAATTCAGCAACACAGTCTGCTTCTGACATTTTAATGCTAAATCCATAAGCATGCATCACTGCTCTGTTATTTGCTTTATGTGCTTTCAGTAATTCTGTTGGCATTGTCAAAGGATCATAAAGATCTGCAAGATTGCTATCTGTATAAAGTGCTCTAGCATTCAAGATAGCCTGTGCCGTTTTTCTTATCTTTTCCTTTTGATCATTTGTTGGAGAAGGCCAAGGGAAATTATTATAAACAATCATATTAGAATAACTATAATCACTCTTTAGTCGACCACATACTGCTCTGGTCCATGCCATATGAACATTGGACATTAGTATTCCAAACTCGTAACTTGTGGCTGACGGCATTGTAAAAAGTTTATCGCCTGGAATTATTTCTCCTTCAAGATAATCCATCGGAATATATCTTCTGTTTTGCGAAGACACCTTTGGTATTGCAATATATGGCGAATACTGTGCAAGTTCTTTCCGTTGTCTTTCATCAAGCAAAAGTATCAACTTTTCTCCAATCTCTCTGCCGGATTCAGATATATCAAATACAGCTAATTTCTCATATTTTCATCTCACAATTAACCCTATATATTTGCTGTGCGACGTTTTTTTTTCTTTTGCCGTCGAGTGGCAGATGTTTTATACTATGTCACTTTCATAAAGTTCTCTTTATCCTTTATTACTTTTCTGTTTTGTCTGATTTAAAAGCAAGATAACCAAAACAGAAATAGCTATACTGCATAGAATGTATGTCCAATTCAAATATGATAGATTGATTAAATTCTGTGCTGATTGATTTTTAATGAAGTTTGTGTATGATGCGTTACTCTTAATCGCTTCCATAACTCCTAAAACATTTATCGGGCTTAAATTGTATAAGTACGCACCAAATAAATATATCGCTATTTTTTCAACAATGGACGGTATTAAAATAGCCGATGCAGAAAGCCATAATGGACATTGCTTGTGGGATTTCTGTAAATATACTGCCCCCAAAAGATATGGCAATACCGCAAGGCAACAGCCCAAAATGACAATATTCTGATGAAGCCCAAAGAGGGCGAAGAATACACGGATAAAAAGATATGTTCCAAATATAATCAACCAATCAATGAGCAAGCCTTTTATTGGTGTGCGCTCTTTTATTGTTTCGTTTTGTAACTGCATTTCATTACCTCCCAAATGGACGCTCCACTTTCGGGAACGTCAAGGTTACAGTTGTTCCACCGCAAGAATTGTTTTTTAGCTCCACCGTGATAGACAGGTCAGTTGCCATTTTCTGAACAAGGTATAACCCCATACCCGTAGAACGACTAAGGTAACTGCCCGTATCTCCAGTAAACCCCTTGTCGAAAACAAAAGGTAAGTCAGACAACGGTATGCTTGTGCCGTTGTCTTTCATAGATAAAGAAATCTGTTCATTATCCGCACTATCAGCAATGGAAAAGAGAAGTCGAGGAGCAGGATTGTTCCCCGTATATTTCACACTATTGCTGATTATCTGTCCTAAAATGAACATCAAACCTTTTTTGTCAGAAATCACTTGAGCATCATTTTCGGTATATTCAACAGAAAATCCAGCTTCTTCAAGAAGCGTTAAATTATCTTCAACTGCTTCACGACAAATTTCAAGAATTGAAAGCGGCTCAAAAAAGTAATCCTTATGAGTAGCCCCAAGCCTTGAAAAGTATAGAATTTGTTCTATATCCTGTCGGGTATGGCCGCGTACATACAGCATACGGGTATGAACCAAAGGGGACATTTCATCTTTTCGATTGTCCAGTAGCAAGGTCATAAGGGATAGCGGCTTTTTGATTTCATGTACCCAATTTTCAATGTAGTGTTGATAATCTGTAACTGTAATTTTCTGTTCGTTGATATATTCCTGCTGCGTCCTCAAATGCTGCCCCAATTCACAGATATAAGGGCGTAATACTGCGGGAACAGCTTCACACAGTAAGTATTCGTTGGTATCGTCTGGCTCCAATAGAAAACGCCGAAAAATAGCGTCTGTCTTGTTGCGTTTTCTGATTGATATAGCAAGCGGGATAGCAAGTGTGGCAAATGATACGAAAATGATCAATGCAACATAATTGATAAAATAATCTGGATTAGCCAGCCAGGCAAGGAATATAAAGAATACGTCCAAACAGGCAAGTGTGATAATCCATACACGATTAGAGGAAATATAGGTTAAAAATATTTTTAGCTTCTTCATAATCGCACCTGCTCTTTCCAAGCGGTAGCCTTGTCCGCGTACTGTTTCTATCCGTTCTTCAAGACCAAATTCACGGAGCGTTTTCCTCAATCGCGTAAAAGTTACTTGCAGCGCATTTTCGTCAATGCATTCTTCCGTTCCCCAAAGCACGTTGCACAGCTCATGTTTGGTAACAAGATTAGGGCTTTTCTTCAAAAGCGCAAGCAATATTTTTCCCTCATTGGGTGGCATGAGGGAAGAACTCTTCCCCACATAAATTGTAAAGGTGTTTGGGTCAAGTAAAAATCCGTTCCCGTCCAGTAAGCCTTGCCGTATCTGTTCCTCTTTGCGTCGTAATAAATTTTTAATGCGGGCAAGCAGGCGCTCTATATTACACGGCTTTGTTAAGTAGTCATCAGCTCCCAATCCTAATGCGTGAAGTTCGTCCTGCAATTTATCTCTTGCTGTCAATACCAACACTGTTCCAAGCTGCTTTGCTTTTAATTCTTTGCAGATTTCAAAGCCGGAATGAAATGGAAGATTTATGTCAAGTAAAACCAAATCGGGGGAATACTCTGTAATTTCCGGTATTGCGTTTTCAAAATCAAATAACGAGGCTGTTTCATACCCCGACTTTCTCAATAAATCCGTCAGTTCTTCCCGCATATAAACATCATCTTCAACTACCATAATTCGTGCCAATACGACCACCTCCTTTCACGTAAGCCTGTTATGAATTAGGCTTGTAATTTATTTTTCCGATTTCCCGTGTAGCTGTCCGCGCAACAGCCACACCGTAAATTGCCATAATAAGAACGACAGTAAATGCCATAATAATCAACAACGGATAAGATTGCCCGATCCTTGTGCTGTCAGAGTATAAATGCTGCTGCATTGCATAAAGACCAACCGTACCACTTATACAAGCCAACATTAGGGGGAGTAGAAAATACCATAAAACTTGTTTATAAATTGACCGTTTTATCTGTTCTCGCCTCGCACCCAAAATTGAGAGTGTCAAATATCTTGATTTTGTCGATTGCATTTGTGTTAAGAATTGCAAAGCAAGCAATGCACACGCGATAATCAATAGCATAAAGCCCATATATAAAGTCAT
>ENA-OQIA01000039-OQIA01000039.1-human-gut-metagenome-genome-assembly--contig:-NODE-39-length-36790-cov-4.874478_pt1 | contig 36790 bp, 39 predicted proteins | sample MGYA00242571_ERZ504735 | MGnify/ENA primary metagenome ERZ504735 (study PRJEB26092, sample SAMD00036442) | human gut metagenome | host: Homo sapiens | study: EMG produced TPA metagenomics assembly of...
CCTCACATCCAGCTTCCTTCAGATTCCATCTCACGATGGACACCCTTGCTTTCGGCTATATCCTTCCCACTACCGGGCGGATTCGGGACTTTAACCCGTTAGAAACGTGCGCCGCTAGGCGCACAAGATAAAGAGCATATGGAATTGAATCCATACACTCTATGATTTCCCAAACTTAAATACATTTTTGACTCAACAATAAGCTTACTCAACCTGTCTTTCATACATTGTATGATTCGCTGTTAAGCCATGTGTAAATACTAATGCTCCCTTAGAATTATTATTTGGTCTTGAAATCCAATAATGTACTTTTCCACCTATTCCATTTATTGTCATCTGTTTCATTTTTATCATTTCTCTATCATCATCAATATTTTCCATAAGTTCGCCTCCACCGGCATACATTCCATTCTTCCAAGACCGCATAGCATCCTTTATAACATTGTTTATTTTTCAAGAGTTTGCGGATCAAGGAGGAAGTCATAAATGTTTACAGTCAAGATACCATAGTCATCATAATAGGGCTGTACAATATCTTTTGTGATAACAATCTTTTTGAAGGAATCATCAATTTTCCTGAATGGTCTGATTTCCTGAGTGCGTTTCGTTTCATCTGGCAGCGAGTATGCCGACTGGATATAGTATCTGGATGAACCAAGATTGCATACAAAATCAACTTCAAGCTGTTTACGGATAACCTTACCTTCCTGATTTCTTTCTGCAATCGGTATTACTCCCACATCCACACTGTAACCACGCATACGAAGTTCATTATAAATTACATTCTCCATAGAATGAGTCTGCTCAAACTGACGGAAATTGATTCTGGCATTGCGAAGACCAAGATCGGAAAAATAATATTTCTTAGGTGTTTCAATATATGCTTTTCCTTTAATGTCATATCTTTGTGCTGATTCAATCAGGAAAGAATCCTCAAAATAATCCAGATATTTCTTAATGGTAGCGGAAGTGATTCTGGATTTCTTTACCGTCTTGAAAGTATTTTTCAGTTTTTCCGGATTGGTCAGCGAACCAATGGCAGAGGAAAGAATATTCAGAAGATCTTCCAATTCTCCGATATTCCTCACTCGGTTACGTTTGGTAATATCTCGAAGATAAATCTCATTGAACAGATTCTGCAATGCAACTGCCTTATCGTTTGCTCCCTCACGAAGAACAACAAGAGGAATACCGCCATACAGCATATATTCAGATAATCCCATGTACTTATCACCGCTGTAAATGGTCATAAACTCGGCAAAACTCAGGGGATACATATGAACCTCGTCACCACGACCGGCGAACTCGGTGGCTATATCTTTAGACAAAAGTTTTGCATTACTTCCTGTCACAAATACATCCATATTATCTTTGTGAAGATAGCCATTCAAAACAGCTTCAAAACAATCCAACATCTGAATTTCATCAAGCAGCAAATAATACATTTCTTCACCTACAACTTTGGAACGGATATAAGCCATAAACTTTTCAGGATCAACTCCACGCTTTTCCTTTTCCATCTGAATCAGGCTTTCGCCAATCAGATAAAGATCATCAGCTGAATCAAAAGCAAAGCGAATGATGTGGTCAGTATCAACTCCGCTTTCCAATAAATGATGATAAAACAGATTATTCAGTAAATAGGATTTTCCACATCGACGAATACCAGTAATTACCTTAATCAATCCATTATTCTTTCTTTTTATCAATTTATCCAAATAAAAATCTCTGCGAATCTCCATCTTAAAACCTCACTGTAAAAGATTTTTGCAACATGTTGCATTTTTCTATTCTAGTATATCCATATAGGCTTCAAAAATCAATATATCAGCCGGACATTGAAATAGATTTTTGTAACTTGTTGCATATTTCTATTCTATAATCATATTATATTCTTTAGAAGCAGTGTTTATCCCGCAATTTAATTGTGAACTTCCAGTTTTTTTTCCGCCTTAATCGAATATCGCTATATCTGCGACTCAAAATAATTCTATTTTTCCGTCTTTTCTCCATCTGATCCTGCATTCAAAAAGTTCATGATTTCCTCATATGACCGCCCACTTTTTACAACCGCTGACAGGATTTCTTCTTTTCTTATGGCATCCCGCTTGTCTAACAGTTCTTTCAGATTTGCTGTTGCCTGGTCATACTCTTTCTTCGCTGCGACCACATCAGCCTCTGCTTTTTCAATCTTTTCTTCCAATGCTTCCGTAAACTCCATATTCATAGATATTGTTCACCCGCTTATTTTCGAATGTCCCTTTATTTCCCAGGATCAATACATTCACAAGGGCAGACATCCCTTTCACCATGATAACAAAACTATACCCACATTTATCCATTCCTTTGATGCATGTATAATAAGAGCCGGCTCAATCGAGCCGGCCCATACAAGTCTTATTAATTTCTTCTCTGTTTTGTTCGTGTCTAACTTGAATTTGAAAACCACGATTTTATTTACATTTCATCCCAGATTTTGTGCAAAGCACGAATTCTGCCGTGTTTTTAATCAAGATTGCGAACGAGCATCGCGAGTTTCACAATTACCTGATTTATCTTTAAAATCAGAAGAAATCGACATTAACTGATTTCCCCCTTACCCAGTTTATACTTGGAGAAATTCAAGAATTTCTTGTTTTGTCCAATGATTAAATCCTATCTTCTCCAACGTACGTCCTGTTTTACGATAGTCTACATCGTTATAGAGATTCGCTAAAGTAATTAATGCTTCAGCAGCTGGAACTTGAACACCGCAGATTTTAGCCAATTCACAGAAAGGAACAAATAAATATGGAATATCTTCTGTAATATAACGATTTTTTGAATTAGCAGGAGCATTTTTGATTTTTCCATGTGCACTTGAGCCTCTGTTAAATTCATAAATAGAAGAGCAATCACTTGCATAAAGAGCATTCATTGCCTCTAATTCGGTACGTAGATGCAAATGCAAGCTTTCTCCAACAGTTAATCGTTCCCGATCCAAAGCATCCTCCACTTTTGCAATGGATGGTGAACAGCAGTCACGATAGAAGTTGTATCCACCTTCAAAATTCTCCAATAATCCCATATTTAAAATCGTAAAAAGCGGATGTGCACCAAAATTAATATTTTCTAAAGCTGCTACTACCGGATTCTCCAAAATTTCAACAGGAATCGGGAAAATTTCCCTCACAAATTTTATCATATCCTCTGTTTGCTTCGCCTTTGGGAAAATACTCAATGGCATAAATTCTTTTACACCCATAATAGAAATCGTTCCGGCATCAACAGCACGAGTAGCCCATGGCAAACTGATTGTATCGATAAAAGTAATATCTGTTCCACGCTTGTCAGAATTTTGTAGCATCTTATTCAATACAAGACCACCATAATTTCCAGGGATAATAAAAATTTTCATTCCATCTTTTACATATGGAAGCATGGCTGAAAACATAATTTCCTGTGCAAAAGACGGACAAACCATCATAAACGTGTCTGAAAATCCCATTGCTTTTTCAATGTCTGTTGTAGCCAAAGCAATTTTTTCGACTCCCGGGAACAGCATTTTCATGCCATTATCCTCTGATAACGCTGTAATGCCACCTTTTTCTTCAACTGCATTTACTTGTGCCGGGAATTTTGGAGAGTCATAAATACAAACCTCATTTCCATTCTTCGCCAAAACATACGCTGCAGTAAGACCACCATTTCCAGCTCCAATTACAGTAACTTTCATCATTCATTTCCTCCATTTCTTTAATATGCATCCTTAAAAAAATATACATCCAACAGTAAGCACGCTACAGGTAATCGCAATAATACCAAAGAAAAACGGTAATATATGCTTCAACCATCTTTCGTATGGAACATTTGCAAGTGTCAGTGCTCCAATTAGCACAGCCTGCGTAGGCGAAATAAAGTTCATCGTTTCGCTTCCCGCCTGACATGCCATTACAATAAATTCACGTCCTACATTCAAAAAATCTCCTAGCGGTGCTAAAATAGGGATTGTTGCAGTATGTAAGCCAGAAGAAGACGGAATTAACAATGACATTGGAATATACAAAATATATGCAATGGCAGGAAAAATCACACCTGAAATGTTAGACAGCAACATTTCTCCATAATGCAGAACAGTATCTATGATTAATCCATCTGTCATAATCACTGACAATCCTTTTGCAACTCCCAAAAATCAATGCAACGCTCAAAATATCTTTCGCCCCATAAATAAAAAGATCTACTATTTTCTTTTCATTAAATCCATATACAATTCCTATTAAAACAGCACCTGCTAAAAATAGCATGGTCATTTCTGTAAAGAACCAATCTCCTAAAGGAACGATGTGACCTAAAATACTTCCCAAAATAGGAATACCTGTCAAAAATTCATGAAAATCTTCAAAAATGTGAACTCCAAATTTACTTCCCCATGGAATAATGGCAATAATCATCAGCAAAAACATACATCCAAAAATTGTAATAACTTTCTTTCGCTTTGGAGTAAATTCTATAATCTCGTTCGTATTGTTTTTTCAAATGGTGCATTTGTAATATCTCGAATATCATAAACAATAGATTTTGTAGGATCCTTTCGAACCTTCTCCGCATAATGCATAACAAAAAAAACTGCAAATATAAAACAAGCTATAAATAACACCAATCTCGTAAGAATACCATCTCCCAGAGAAATACCTGCTATGTTTGAACCAATTCCCACTGAAAAAGGATTAGAAATACCTCCTACAATTCCTACTCCGGCACCCAAAAGCACTACCATAATACCTGTTACAACATCGTATCCTGCCGTTAAGAGAACAGGTATTAGTATGGGATAAAATGCAATAGTTTCTTCTGCCATGCCATAAGTGGTCCCACCAATTGCACAAATTCCCATTACTATTGGTATTAACATTTTTTCTCTTCCTTTTGATTTTTCAACCACCTTAGAAAGAGCCGCATCAATAGCCTTTGTCTCAAATAGAACACCAAGACAACCGCCCAAAACCAAAACAAACAGAATGATATCTATAGCACCTCTGAAACCTTCTATGGGAGCTTTTAAGATATCCCATAATCCCTGTGGATTCGATGTGACAACCTGATAAGTTCCTGCTACTGGCATTCCTTCTTTATATTCATACTGTCCTGCTGGAATGATAAATGTCAAAACAGCAACTGCAATGGTCAGTATGATAATGGTTGTAAATGAAGTGGGCATTTTAAATTTTTTACACTTTTTCCTTTCCTGCATATCTCTAACCTCCTTACAGTGTAATTGTATTTAAGAATTTTGTGAAAAACATGCATATTTCCTATAAAATTGTATTGAATTGTGTTAAAATGTATAATTAAGGAATTAGCACAATAACACAAGGTGGTTTTATATATGAAATGGATATGTATCGTAGAAGATGAACCGGATTTAAACCGTTTAATGCAATTTTATCTTGAAAAGGAAGGTTATTCCGTGATATCTTGTAGTAGCTTTGCTGAAGCACGACAGCAATTAAATTCTGATATTTCTGTTTGGGTTGTGGATATTATGCTTCCAGACGGAAGTGGACTTGATATTTTAAAATTATTAAAGGCACAGAATTCCAATGTCTCCGTAATTATTATCTCAGCGAAAGGAGACCGTTTTGATCGCGTCTCTGGATTTGAACTAGGATGTGATGATTATATTGCGAAACCGTTTCTTCCCGCAGAGCTTATTTTTCGCATAAAGAAACTTTTACAGCAAAAGCAAAGCACAGAAAAGCAGAATGACAATATTATCTCTCTTGGATGCTACGAAATATATTTATCTCGTCGGATTGTGTTAAATTCTGGTGAAAAAGTAGACATTACCAGCCGTGAATTTGATATTATCCTTTTTTTTCTCCGCCACAAAGGACAGGCCATTTCACGGGAACAGCTTCTTCAGGATGTCTGGTCAGATGAATACTTTGGAAGTGACAGAATTGTCGATAATTACATAAAAAATATTAGGCGCAAGCTACCGAAACTGCAAATTGAAACTATTTACGGCTATGGATACCGTTATAACTAATGAAAAAATTACAAGGATTTCGAAAACGGATGCTCATTAGCTCCGCATTTTTCATACTTATTGTTACACTTTTATGTCTTGGAGTTGTATATTATTGGTCATTTTTTCACTTTAGTCATTTATTTGAAGATCGTGTTATTGATCAACTTACCTTCCAAAAAAATCAGGATATGGGAATCAAAAACGAATGGATTTTAGGTGTTACCACTGACAGTATTGATGTGGTAGAGGGGATTCATGGCGCAAAAGTAGCTCAACAAATTCAAGAGCATGCTCGTGAACAAGAAGAAGTCAAAGCGTTATATCGAGAAACAATTGATGAAAAACATCTTTTGTATACTATAGAATTAAATACCAAAAATGGAGAAACACTATACAAATACTCTATTATCAAAGATATTTATACAGAGACTTTTCCTCAAATAGCTGCCTTCCTGTTTGTATTTGCAATTATTATTGTTGTGATATCGTTCATATATTCCAATAGTTTAAGTCATGACTTTTATAAAGGAATTTCCCGATTACGTAGTTATTCAAAAGAAATTGCTCAAGGAAAACATATAGCCCCTATTGATATTGAAACCTGCGATCAGGAATTTCGAGCGCTTGCAGAAGATTTAGAAATTATGAGGTGTTCTTTAGAAAAAAATGATGAAAATCGACAGCAAGTTCTTCAATATATATCTCATGAATTAAAAACACCGCTTATGATTATTGAGGGATATGTAAGCTCTGCTTTAGACGGATACTATCCAAAAGGGACTCTTGAGGAGTCTTTAAACACCATTCTTATGCAATCTGATAGAATAAAGGAGCGTGTTCAAGATCTTCTTATGATTGTCCACTTAACCTCATTAGATGCATCTGAAGATTTTCAGGAAATTGCAATTCTTCCTTGTATTCAAGAAATAGTTGCACTTTTGGGTAACGATTCTCATATTAAACACTGGAATATCGATATAAAACCAGATCTGACTGTTTATGGAAGCTGCGAGCACATCAGGATTCTGTTTGAGAATCTTATTTCTAATCAAGTAAAATACGGAGATTCTGTTTCTGTAATTTCTCAATCAGAAACCAAGACTCATCATATTATTAAATTTTACAATGATGGTTCACAGATACCAGAAAAAATTCAGCAGGAACTTTTTAAACCCTTTGTTAAGGGAAGTTCACAAGGCAGTGGTTTGGGTCTTCCTATTTGCCAACGGATTATGGAACAGTTGCATGGTAACATCCGGTTAGAACCTTCTTCAGAAGGAACTGTTTTTATTTTAGAATTTCCTAAAACAGTTCTTCAATGACTTCTATAAAATTATTACACAGAATAGAATATCTAGTACAGCCAAAATTAAGTTTCTGCTATATTGACGCAGGATGATTTCTTCAGCTACAAGGCGGAGGAATATCTCAGATACCGAAGTGCTGCCTACATGCAATTTTATAACTGTTATATATAAAGCAAGGGCGAAAGGCTGATTTTATTCAAGCCTCTCGCCCATTCTTATCATCATAGAAGATCTTATTTACAGACTTTTCTTCATAGTCTCTGTTAATCCGTCTCAAACCTCAAAATATCATAAGTTGTATCAGCTCTGACATTTAATAATCTTACTGCAAATGATTCAATCTTTCTTTGGTCTCTAATCTTTTTTCCCACATTTCCTGTTCGGTCTGATATCCGCGCGCTCTCTCCTGATCCTTTGTATATTTTTGACCAAAAAGCAAATCCAGGATATGTACAGCATCTTTTCCAGCCGCCTGCATGGTTCCTCTGCAGGATCCGCAATACGTTACAATATTGTGCTGATCAAAGTCATTCGCTCTTCTTGTATAAACACGCTCATATAATTCCGGATTTGAGCTGCATACCATACCGCCAACGCCACAACATCTGGTGTTTTTGCCGTTTCGTTCTATTTCTGTCCAGTTATAACCCAATTCATCCAAAACCCATCTCACACTCTCGTGATGAGATGTTTCATCTCGAGTTACACAGGAATCATGAATGTTGAAAACTACATCAGAGCCTGTTCCGATTCCTCTTGCTGTTTCCGGAATACCGATCAGATTCTTCATCAGATCCCAATATGCGATCACTTTCTGATTTTTAGCAGTTTCTTTAAATACTTTGTAACAGGAAGGGCATACTGTTATGATCACTTCTGCTCCCATATCATCTAAAATATCAATAGCTTTTTTATTTCGTTCCTCAAACTTTTCTGTTTCGCCAATAAAGCGGGTAACTTTTCCACAACATTGTAATAATGCGCCTACATTTTCATGTCCCAGACATTCTTTAAGGTGTTTCACAATGTTTTCTACTCCCTTTGGAGAGTATGCAGACACGGTACATCCAGGAACAAAAACATATTTTGTTTTCTGCTTCTCAGGTACTTCTTTTTCTGCAAACTGCCATCTACTCTGGTACAGTATTCGTCTCCGCATTCCTTTTCCTGCGTACGATCACTCTCTTTTAAGATTTCCAACGGGACAAGACCGCTATTTTTCTCCGCATAATCTTCTTTTAGCGCCGTGAAGATCCCCTTCATGTTAAATTCTTTCGGGCACTTCAGTGTACATTGGCTACACTCATTACAGGAATATGCAATCATATGATCCAGATTTTCATATCCCTCCTCCAGATACTTTTTAAACAAAGATTTCGGGCACTCTGTGTAATCGTTCAGCATGATACATTCTTTCATACAGAGCTTACACTCACATTGTCTGCACCTGGCAGCTTCTCTTTCTGCTTCTTCTTTTGTATATCCCAGAGCCACCTCATCAAAAGAACAAATTCTCTTCTTTGGATCCAGCTCCTGCATATCTTCTCTTTGACCGATAATCGTATCCCAGTCAACCGGCATTTGCAATTTTGTTTCATATGTCCAGGTGTCTTTTAATTCTCTTCCGGACCGCAGGTCTTCTCCTCTCAAAAATCGAATTACAGATTGAGCAGCTCTTCTTCCGGTTGCAAGAGCCTGAATAGCAATCACAGATTCACCGGAAGCATCTCCTGCAACAAAAATCTTTTCGTTCTTTGTTGACTGCAATGTATCCTTATCACAGGCGAAGGTAGAGTTAGGACGCTGTTCCAGAATCTCCCCTGCAAATTCAGCTTCCACGCCCTGTCCAATGGCAAAGACAATGGTATCCACCTTCAGCTCTCTTGTATCCTCTTCATCATAGGCAGGTGCAAACCTTCCGTTTTCGTCAAACATAGATAAACATTTTTTAAGTGTAACACCAGATACCCTGCCATTTTCGTCTGTATGAATTTTCTGGATAGCCTGAGCATGATTAAATTTTACTCCCTCTGCCAACGCCCCTTTGATTTCGTGATTTGAAGAAGCCATGGTATCATAACTGTCCTCAAGACAGACAGAGTAAACTTTTTCTGCTGCATTAAGACGACGTGCAGTTCTCGCGCAGTCCATGGCCACATCTCCGCCACCTACAACAAGAACAACTTTTCCGGACTCTTTCACATCTTGAGTCATGGCAGCTTCCTTCAGAAATCCCGCAGCGCTGAAAATTCCTTTTGCATCCCAGTGATCCAGGTTTCTGTCAACACGCCCCTGCTGTTTTCCCACTGCAACAATGACACTGTCAAAATTTTCCAGAATTTCACTAAACGGTTTATTCTTTCCAATTTCACAATTTAATTCAAATTTTACTCCCAGACGATCCAGGTAGCTGATCTCTCGTTCCAGAATTGTTCTTGGAAGACGATATGCCGGAATGCCGATTCGAAGCATTCCTCCTCTTACAGGCATTTTTTCAAATACGGTAACCTGACAGCCTTCTTTTCTCAGTTCCAATGCTGCCTGCAATCCGGATGGTCCGGCACCGATCACTGCTACTTTTTTTCCATTTTCGTCCTTACAGGAAAGATTCCAGTCTTCTTCCCGGTCAAAATGATCTGCTGCATATCTTTTTAAGGACGCAATCGCCATAGGGCTCTTCCCTTCGTTCCATTTGCATTTTCCTTCGCAAGGGTGCGCACAGATTCTTCCCAGAGTTCCCGGTAAAAACAGCTGGTCTCGGATAACTTTTATTGCCTCTTCTCCTTTTCCTTCCCGGATTAATCGAACATATTCTTTTACATTTGTGTGCATAGGACACGTTGCAACACATGCAGCTGTTTCTTCTCCCATACAGTGTTCTGCAATTTCTTTCATATTATCAATTACGCTCTGCTTTAACATAATATACCTCCTCGTTTCTTACTTCTGCTTCTTATTTGATATATTTTTCTTCCATGTTTTTAGATCAATCGCAAAAACAAACACACCTGCAACGATAACCACTCCCCATATTGCAAGCCACAATGAGATTTTACTTCCAAATAATACTGCACTGAATATAATTGTCCAAAGAGCGGCTGTGCTGTTTAATGCGGTTCCCATAGCACACCCCACTAAGTCCACTGCTTTATACCAGGATAAATACGTAATCGCTCCTAAAATTGCAATCATTGCATATCTCACTACCAGACCTGATGTCACAATTTCCTTTGCCATCGGATATCCCTGAATTGCCGGAAGAACTACCAGTGCATAGGCAATCATCGAAATAAAATATCTCAGGCAAAGACATTGCTGTGGTGTTGCTTCCACATGATCTTCTCCCTTGCTGTATTTCATAACAAATCCTATGATAACTCCCTCGGAAGCCCATCCGAATACTGCAATAACTGCAAATAGAATTCCTTTCAGAAAAGTATCCGGAATATCTCCCGTCGGACGGAAACCCAGCATAAACGATCCTGTCAGGCTGATCGCTATTCCTGTAACTGCCCGAAGGGATAAACGTTCTTTCAGAATCAGATAAGACAATATCGCACCAACGCCCGGATAAACTACAGAAATACTGGAAGCATATGGTGCAGTTGCATACTTGATAGCCAGCAGATATGCACTCATTCCGATTGGAGAACCAACCAGAGCTGCAATTGCTGTTGCCTTCCCTTTTTTTGTTGTAAACAGCAACTGAAATACCTGTTTCAGTTGTTTGTGATACAGCAGGACCACTGCAACCCATAGAAAGCAGAAGCTTTCATGAAAAAAAGCTGTCACTAACGGAGAATACAGAAAGCTTTTTTCTGAAATCCCCTTAGAAAATGCATAGGCAGAATCCGTAAAAATCGAATTCAGTCCAAGCCTCCCCATTAATACACCGTCCAATCCCCATGCAATTCCTACCAGAATACCTAACAATAATCCTTTCCTTAATTTCTTTTCTGTGTCCATTTTACCTTCTCCTTTTTTCTTTTTGCATGAAAATACACACCCTGTTTATTTTGACATAAGGTGTGTATTTCTTGGTTTGTTATTATTTTAACTTATTATTCTTATTTGTGAAGAAGGCACTTTTTAGTATGAAACGCACTTTTTGGTAGGATATGAGACAAAAAAATTATTCATCATCTTTATTTTTATGATATTCTTTCACATACTGCTTTCCCCAGTGATCCATGGCTTCCATGATGGGAATCAGTTCTTTACCTATTTCTGTCAATGAATATTCCACCATTGGCGGTACAGTAGGATAAGTTTTTCTGGAAATAATTCCATACTTTTCCAATTCTCTTAACTGCTGTGTTAACATTTTTTGAGTGATCGAAGGAATCTGTTTTCTGAATTCATTGTACCGGATGATCCCCTTTTGATGAAGATTCCATATAAGAAGTGCCTTCCACTTTCCGCTCAGTATTTCCACAGTCAGTTCGATCTCACACTGATAATTAGAGCAGCTTATCTTGTTTCCTCTAGCATCTGGCATTTTTTTACCTCCAAAGATTTTTCTGTATCCTATTATACTATCTTATCTTTGAGATTACATCATAAAATTATTTATATCCATACTCAGAAACCGCACGTTCACCTGAACCTGCAAACATTTTATAAAGTACTCCATAGAACTCTTTTAGATTGGAAAATAACACAAAAAGGATGCACTATGGTAACTTCTCCATTACCCTGGCGCATCCTTCGTATTATTATTTTTGTTATTCTTCTTAATGACAGCTATGGCTTCCACATCCATGCTCGCCACGTGTATCATCATTTTTTGATATTTCTTCTTTTCCCCCACTGTAAAACAGCCTCTGAGCGTTTCGTTATATAGAGGGGTACACATACAGAGCAAGATCCACCCAGGTATTACCGTATCGCCATTTTATGGCTACGGCATACCTCCGGGTAAGTCTCTTGATGGGGATTCCGATTCCCCATACCCTCGTACAGACATCAAAGATATCTGTTGGCTCTCTATCAAAGATAGTCGCAGCACTTTATATAACCGGAAGGGACAGCCGGTTAAAAAGTGTAATCGCACATCCAAGATGTCTTATCAAAAAAGAAGGAGGACTATGGCACCAAAGAAGAAAGAAAAGAATCTCAAGAGGAGTAACATCATCACATTAAAATTAACGGATATTGAATTGGCAGTATTAAATGAAGCCGCTGACGTTACAGGACTTTCTCGTTCTGAATATCTGAGAAAACTACTACTTGAAAAGCAAATCAATCACCAAATTGAAGTTGTTGCAGACATGAACGATCTCAGAAAACTGGTCAGTGAATATGGAAAAATCGGATCGAATCTCAATCAGATCGCCAAGCATTTTAACAGTGGTGGCAGTCAGTCACGTGCTATAGAAAATGAAATCCACCAGTGCATCACGGACTTATTCCTATTGAGAAAAGAGGTACTGAAACTGGCAGGTGGTACGAATGGCAATCGTAAAACACATTAAAAAGCAGAAATGCTAATTATTCGGCTGCTATCAATTATCTTCTGTTTGAACATGATGAAAAAACCGGGAAAAAGATTGTAGATGAATCCGGACGAAGCATCCTGCGAAAAGAGTTTTACATGGATGGGTTGAGCTGTGATCCAATGTCTTTTGACAAAGAATGTGAACTGACAAATGCTCAATTTCACAAAAATAAGAAACGTGAAGATATCAAAAGTCACCACTACATTATCAGCTACGATCCAGCTGATGTTACAGAAAACGGACTTACCGGAGAGAGAGCACAGGCAATCAGTTTGGAACTTGCGAAGCAGATGTTTCCCGGATATCAGGCTCTGGTGGTTACTCATACCGATGGACACAATGAATCTGGAAATATTCATACCCACATCATCATAAACAGTGTGAGGATGACTGCAGTGGAAAGGCAGCCTTATATGGATAAACCACATGAAGAAGCCGCTGGTTACAAGCATCGATCCACTGATAAATTCATGAACACTTTTAAGAAAACCGTCATGGATCGGTGTCAACAGGAAGGACTTCACCAGATAGATCTTCTTGCTCCGGCTGAAAGAAAAATCACTCAGAAAGAGTATATGGCACAGAAACACGGCCAGCAAAAACTGGATGAGATCAATCAAAAAATTATTGAAGATGGTCTCAAACCAACATCCACCGTATTCCGTACACAGAAAGAATATTTAAGAAATGCGATTGATGAATGTGCTGTCACTTCCAGTAATTTTGATGAATTCCAATCCAAACTTCTGGAACAATTTCAAATCTCTGTGATTGAGCATCGTGGCAGATACAGCTATCTTCATCCTGATCGACAGAAGCGGATTACAGAACGTGCACTTGGAACACGATATGGAAAACAACATCTGGAACAGACCTTCTTACGCAAAGATCCATTGGCTATTCTCTACGTCAGATCTCACCTGCGTCTGGTTGTAAATCTCCAGACAAATGTGAAAGCAATGCAGAGCCCGGCTTATGCTCATCGGGTAAAACTTTCTAACCTGCAGCAAATGGCAAATACCATTATCTATGTGCAGGAGCATGGATTTGATACGCAGTCAGATTTGAAAAATACACTGCTTGCAGCAAAGCAGGAACTAAAAGAAATGCAGACACAGGTTGCTCAGCATCGGTCCAATCTAAGGATCCTCAACAATCAGATCCGTTATACCGGTCAGTACTATGCGAATAAGGAAGTTTATTCCCAGTTTTCAAAAGCTAAGTACAAAGGGAAGTACCGGAAAGAACATGCCAAGGAAATTCAGAAATATGAAGAAGCCAGAAATTGGCTGAGATCCTTTTATCAGGATGGAAAGATGACAAGCCCAAAAACCTTGACTTTGCAAAAAGAAAAACTGCAACAGCAGATAGCTTCCGAAGAAGAAGCAATAAGTAGCTTAAAAGAAAAATTAAAAGATCTGGATACTGCCTATCAGAATGTTGATGCCATTCTTCAGATGCAGATTCCGGAACCAGTGAGATCAAAAACAAAAGATCTCGAACGATAACTATCACAAAACAAAGGAGGAACTATCACATGACACAAGAAGAATTTAATGTTGTATTTGAACTTCAGATGAGAAAGTGTGCCGATATTCTGGCACATAAAAAGAAAGAATATACCGGTGACAATATTGACCGTCTCAGTGCATTCAAGATTGCTGCCGCTTTACAGAACTGCGATTCAAAAGCAGCACTGGCCGGTATGATGTCGAAACATGTCGTATCCCTTTACGATATGTGTTATTCCACTCTGTTACATTTTGACATGGAACAGTGGGATGAAAAAATCACAGACTGCATCAATTATCTGATCCTTTTAAAAGCTCTGGTAAAGGAGGAACAGGCCTATGGATCACATTGAAACAGCTATCTTAAACTGCTATGGAATCCGAGAAGCAGAACAAAATATGGTCTTTGCAGCCAGGCTCACACAACACGGTCATACAATCCAGAACATGGCAGATCTGATGGAGCTTTACCATCAATCCTACAGTCAGAAAACCGTAGAAAACATTGCAGGACTTCCCCATCCAACAGTACAGAAATTCATGGTCATTACCGTGGCTGTTGTTGGTGCAAGCAGACGCTTCCTGGCACAGATCACCAGACATCAGAACGAAGTGAAATACATGAGTGCATCTCTGCAGTACAGCAATTATTCCGGTCACGCTGCATTTGCTATTCCATATGAAATCATGAAAGCAGATAAAGAAATCCAGAATATTTACAAGAAGAGCTGTCAGTCAGATTTGGATCATTATGCAGAGCTTTGTGAATTAGGTATTGATCATGATTCAGCCGGATATGCCACACCTCAGGGACTTCGAAACGTACTGATCATCAGTGCAACGCCTTACCAGTGGAAGCATATGATCGGTCAGAGAACCTGCAGAAGAAATACGGATGAAACAAGGATTGTGATGCTACAGATCTGGCAGAGATTGTACAAATTAAGCCCGATTCTTTTTGCACCGGATCTGACCGGTCCATTCTGTCTGAGAGGAAGCTGTATGGAAAAACAAATGTCCTGTAAAGATCCTATTTCAAAGATTTGGACTCCTGCTGATATCTTAAAAGAAGATTATCCATTGCTCATCAGGAAGGAGGTGAGCAGCCATAAAGATTAAACTGATTGACTTTGGGCTGAAAGCAGATCATCATCCCTTCCGACCACATGAAAATGATGCCGGTGCGGATGTATTCATGCCTTATGATTGCGTATTAAAACCAGGCGAGGTTGCAAGAATTCCACTTGGATTCGGTCTCATCATCCCAGATGGATTTGCCGGATATGTCTTTCCACGAAGCAGCATGGCAGCAAAAGGACTGGTATGCGAACTTCCACCGATTGATTCCGGTTACCGTGGTGAGATCCATGCCATTATCAGCAATGTGAGCACATCTTCTCAGACCATTCATAAAGACACACGCGTCGGTCAGCTGGTGATCACACCAGTCGTGATCGCAGACTTTGTCCTGGACCTTGGTGAAGAACGAGGAACTGGGGCATTCGGAAGCACAGGAGAATAATACTATGATTACATTTGGAAGAAAATTAAAACACTTAAGACAAAAAAATCATCTCACCCAGAAAGAACTCGGCATGGCTGTTGGATTTCCAGAAAGCTGTGCTGATGTCCGGATTGCTCAGTATGAAAGCGATGTCCGAACACCGAAAGAGGATCTTATGAAACTCTTCGCATCAACACTCGGCGTTCCGGTTGAACTCTTTACCGTACCGGTACTCTCAGAACCCAGGGAGTATGAGGCGGCGGAGTATTGGAGATATGAGTTAGGGGCGGAACTAGATTAAGTGTCGTATACTGTAATGAGGCAACGGATTATCCGCTGCCTCTCTTTTATCATTTTAGGGGTAATAATTGAAAATAACCTGTGTTGAGCAATCCTATTTTTCTGCGCTTTATCTGCATACTTTTGAATCTTCGACAATGCATCAAAATGCTGTAAAGATAAATCATATCGTTCTTCTCTTGTCTTTTGATTTTTAGATTCCATCACAATACGAACACTATCTTCAAGAATACGGATATGCTGAGTGATGTAGATCTCTGTGGCATTTTTCAAAAGAGCTTCATCTATCTGCATGCCAGACTTCTTTCCCTGAATTACAATAGCTATCCAAGCTTCTTTTTCTTTTTTGGATAACCCAAATAACCCCATGATTTTTTTACCTTTCCCATAGTATCTTTCTATATTTACATTATTTAGTTATGGACTCCGCCTTTTGTATTCTATTAAAAATACACTTTTTATGGTAATATTGTATCATACACTTACAGTTTCGATTCTACACTATTTTTTTAATTTAAAGCTTCTTAAATTTCTATATATAACTGGAAAACGGAGGATAATTTATGCAACTTCTTTATTCAAATATTTTGCCTCTTGGAATTGAAGAGGATCAAAAAACTATAATAGACGCATTTCACGAACAGTTACAATTAGCTGATCGAGTAGAAATAGCTGTTGGATATACATCATATGCTTCTCTGGAAGAATTAGATAATTTAATCGATGCATATGCTATTCATCAAGTATGTCTAAATATTGGAATGTACTATATTGAAGGAATGCCAGAAAATTCATATCATACCGCAATAAAATTGAACCAAAAATGGATAAATAATGGAAAAGGCGAAATCCGAATGATAAAAACTTTCAAATATCATGGGAAGGTATATTGTTTTTATAAAGATGACAAGCCATTTTCTGCCATCATAGGATCAGCCAATCTTGGTGTCATTAAATTGGAAGCTTCTAATCGTCGTCAATATGAACTCTCTGCATTGATCACTGATTCAGAAGAAGTACTTTCCATTTCTCAACATATTGAGGATTTAAAAGCACCTAATTGTTCAGATAATATCAACAATTTAACATCTGTTCCTCTTATCAGAGAAAAAAATACAGCTTTAAATGGGGTTGAACTTGTGACATCTGTTCCCAAAGCTAATATCGATTTTTACTCTCGGTGTCAGGCTTACGTTTCCTTTTTCTTAAAATTAAAGGTACCGAAAGCTGATGAAAGGCATTTGGATGATGGAAAACATTTCACGAAATCCAATATCAATGTTTGTTATGCTGCTCCGCGAAGCAAAAGAAAGGCTCGCGATTGGTATGAAACTCAATTGACTGTTGGTGCAGATGTATATCATATGGAAGGATATCCTGAAAAAAACAAACCCTTCTTTGTAATTACAGATGATGGATACTGGTTCAAAGCACATACAACCAGCGATAATAATAAACAATTTAGTGCGGTAGGAGACGAACTCATTATGGGACGCTGGCTCAAAGGTCGCTTGGCTGCTGCTGGAATTGTAAATCCAGTTAATAATACATTAGAAGACACAGATCGATTAGGAATGATTACTCAGGAAATGCTGGAAGAATATGGGTGTGACCGATTAGTATTTAAGAAAACTGGACAAACAGCACTGGATACGGATGGGACACCATTAGATGTATGGATGTTATCCTTCACCAATGAAAAGAACGAATAGAGGTGACCTATATGCAATATTTGAAGACATATTTACAAAAAATAATAAATCGAGGAAATCCCCTACTTGCTGATTCCATAAAGAAAACAGCCGAGGATGTTGGGAATCAATATATCAAGACATTTTCATTTTCAAGTCATGAAATAGGTCTTCTTTTTGGAAATGTTCAGTCCGGTAAAACTGGTCAAATGTTTGGAATTATATGCAAAGCCGCCGATTTAGGTTTTCCTGTGTTTTTGTTGCTTACTACTGATAATGTTGTTCTTCAGCAACAAACACTTGAAAGAGTAAAATCTGATTTAGATGGATTCTGTATTTGCGGTGAAAACGACGGTCGATTATTTATGGACAGCAATCTTTTACAGCCAACTATTATAGTATTAAAGAAAAATGTTCGTATTCTCAAACTCTGGGCTAATATACTTGGATCGACAGGATTTATGAAGGGAAATCCATTATTTATCATTGATGATGAAGCTGATGCCGCATCTTTAAATACTATGGTAAATCGAGATCGCCAATCATCCATAAATAAATATCTGGATACAATCAAAACTGAATCGTCTAGTAGTCTATACTTGCAGGTAACTGGAACACCTCAAGCAATATTACTACAAACAATTGCGTCTGGCTGGCACCCGTATTTTACTTACTATTTTCAACCAGGATCCGCATACTTAGGTGGCGATTTCTTTTTCCCTGTTAATGGTAAACCAAATTGCGTATCTTATTTAGATACTCTTGCTACACCAACTAGAACTGTGGTAATCAGGCATCTGATAGTATCGGCTCAAATATTATCAACAGGAGGGAAAGTCTGTAATTGTTTATTTCATCCAAGCGTTCGCATTGCTTCCCATCAACGTTTTGCAGATGAAATAGCAAAAGAATTGAAATGGGTTAAAGAACATTTTGATAGCGAATTTAAAATACAAGCTGAAAAAGAGTATGATCTTATACAACCCGAAAAATCGGAAAAGCAACCATTAGATACATTACTTTTAACAATAAAAGCCCTTATAGCTTCTGATGAAATCAAAACCTTGGTAATGAACGGAAAAAATGATATTGAAAGTTCCGAATATTCTTCTGGATGCAATTTTGTGATTGGTGGAAATACTCTTGGACGAGGTGTAACCTTTCCAGGTCTTCAGACAATTTATTATACAAGAACAAGTAAAAAACCACAGGCTGATACTATGTGGCAGCACAGCCGAATGTTTGGATATGATCGTGATTCAGGAATGATGATGATTTATATCGATGAAAAATTATATAAATTATTTTCTGATATAAACGCAACAAATAATTCTATTATCGCACAGATTGAACGCGGATTACAGGAAATCAAAATCTATTATCCAAATGGATTAAATCCTACAAGAAAAAATGTACTGGATAATGATCATGTTGAAATACTATCAGGTGGAACAAACTATTATCCATCTTACCCAGATAATGATAGCATCAAGGATATCTCTAATCTATTAGAAAACTTTGCGGAATACGAACCTTATTATCAGGTTAATTTACGATTAATCAAAGAATTATTATCACATATTATTCCTAGTCCGGATTTTAAATTGAAAGCTTTTCAATCCGTATTGGACACTATCATTTCTGATCAACCAACTGGTCAAGGTATACTTATTGTTAGAAGGAACCGTGATGTTTCACAAGGAACAGGTGCCTTACTTTCTCCAAACGACTGGCAGTTAGGTAACAGCTTTACAAATAGTGTAGTTTTAACAATGTATCAAGTAACAGGAAATAAAGGATGGGGTGGTCAACAATTATGGGTGCCAAACATCAAACTTCCTAATGATGTTATGTACTATGATGTTATTGAGGAGGAATAAAGAATGTCACTGCTGTACTCGGATAGCATTGTCCAGCCAATATTTATAGATCCCTTCCTAACTTTGCATGCCAATAAATTATGTGTATTGTCAGAACATGCATCTCCTAACATGGCATCATGGCTACTCAAAACATACGAAGAAAGGAAACTATGTGGAATATCTTTAGAATTGATTATTGGAGATACATTAAACTGCGGAATTGATACCAATACCCATGAAGCATTTAAAGAACTGCAAGGAAATCGTTATTCTGCAAAATGGGGTAAGTTTTCATGCAGTTATTTATATGATCCGCCAGATTTTTCCGGCACAAATTTTATTTGGCTGAAAGATGACATACCCTTAAAAGCATTTATCTCATCATACGACTTTACACAACAATCGCTATTACGTGAGAGTAATCATAAACTTACAGAAACGTCCGCACATTCAGCGTACAACAACTATGAAAAAGTTACTAACAGAACCATTTTCTGTAATCATGCCGAAGTAGAAGACTATATAATAATACATAACCCGAATAGATCTATAAATCTTCAATCTTCTCTTTCGGAAAACCAATATGTTACCTTGTCTTTTATCACGAGAACTGGAGATACGGGTGCAAAATCAGGATTAAATTGGGGACAACGTAAAAACAGGAATCGAAATGAAGCATATATTCCGTTACCAAGCTGTATAGCCAAAAGCGGCTTTTTTCCGTTAAATAAACAGCATTTTTTAGTTATAACTGATGATCACCACTTACTTCAATTGCGTGTTGAGCAACAAAATGATAAGGCCATAACAACACCTGCCAGCAATGCATTACTGGGAGAATATTTTCGCAACCGCTTGGGATTGGCTAATGGTGCCTATGTTACCATTGCGGATTTGCTATCTTATGGAAGAACAGATGTAACATTTATAAAAATAGACGAGGAACATTATTACATGGATTTCAGTATATAAATTATTAGAGCAGGGATATCTTCCCTGCTCATTCTTCATATTCATCCCATGATATTTTTATTTCAAACAATGTTTCTTCAACTACTTGAACACATTCTTCTAAATTCTTTTTTATATCTTTACCCCCAAAAACGAATAACCGTCCATCCTAGAAAAAGTAATTCTTGATCAATTTCATGATCACGTTTTCTGTTTCTATCTATCTTTTTTATCCAATATTCACTATTATTACTTTTTTCCAATTTTGGTTTGAGTACTTCCCAATCTTTTCCATGAAAAAATTCTCCATCACAGAAAATCGCAATTTTATATTTCGTAAATGCAATATCTGGTTTTCCGGGAAGTTTCGAATAATTTTTTCTGAAACGATATCCCTTTTTCCATAGTGCTTTCCTCAGTAAAACTTCGATTTCTGTATCTTTACTCTTTATATTCTGCATATTCCTTTTTCGTTGTTCTTTTGTTAAGTTGTCCATATACTACCTCTGAACTTATATACATATTCTAAAGAAGGTGAATCCAGCACTTGCAAGATTCACCTTCTCATTATTCGTTAATATTTGGTTCTGTGTACGGATATTCAATACCAGCAAATGATTTTAAAATTGCTTCGAAAATAATTTGTGCACCTCTGCAAGGAACAGCCATTCCAATCTGTTTACGAACAGACTCTTTATTCCCTTTAAATTCATAAGTATCTGGGAAAGTTTGTAACCTAGCACGTTCACGATTAGTCAATGCTCTTGGCTCTTCCCAATGATAAATGTGAGTTCCGCCCCCACCACTGCCTGTAACAGTATATGAAGGTTTGGTTGGATCCAGTCTTTTATAAATTTGACTGATTTTTGCTCCTTTAATATTAAGTTGCAATTCTTCCGGCAAATCTGCCGTAAATGCATTTTGTCCCGGTAAAATATGTTGCAATCTTCGAACTACAACATCCGATTGCCTTGTTCTTTCGTTATTCAATGCTTCCTGTGGAATTGGCGGTTCTTCAATAGCTTTACGGCATGAATTATCAATATCTTTATATGGCTCTGTAGACGGAACACGAAATGTTACATCAATATCATTTCGGATTCCAACAATAATAATTCTATGTCTAGCTTGTGGAATGCCATATTCTTCAAACTTATATAAGTGAGGTGTAATTGTGTAACCTGCATTTCTAAGTTCCGTTAATATCTTCGTAAAGGCTTTTCCTTCATTTGCATTTCTTAATCCACCAACATTTTCTGCGAGGAACCATTGCGGTTTGAACAGTTTTAACGCTTTTACACCGTAGGAATACAGCGGTCCATACACACCATCCATCCCTTTTTGTTCGCCAACTACGCTGTAATCATTACAGGGAAACCCAAATGCCAGTGCATCTATTGGAGATAACTTACTCATATCAAATTTGCGGATATCTTCATGATACACAGTCTGTGGTTCACTACGACAAATGTTATGTCTGTATGTTTCACAAGTACTTGCATCATAATCATTTGCCCATTGATGGATAATTTTATAATCCGAATTACCTATATCAGCATGTGTTGCTCCCCAGGCAATCCCACCCGGTCCACAAAATAATTCTCCTAACTTAAAAATCATAATCAGACCTTTCCTTTCTTAGGTTCGTTCTCCGTTTTTTTAAAGAGCAAAAAATTAATATACTCTTGGAGCTGAATCATATCATCATCATTGAGCTGATCTAAATGTTTTAAACGATGAATTGGGTTTATGTCTTCTTCAGTAATGTAACCAGCCGTTTGCATTATCTCAAAAGGATGAAATCCCAGAACCTTTGCAATTGAACATAGATTCTCCCATCTTGGCATTCCTGTCTTCCCAGTCTCCATTCTCTGGAGAGATGTATCACTAATGCCAGTCATTATGCTTAATTCTTTATAGGATAATCCAGCCTGTATTCTTTTTCTTTAATATAATTACCCAAATCGGACATACATTCACCTCTTTATCAGAATACACCTAATGCTGCATTTTGTCAATATAATTTAGCATATACGCTGCATGTATGCTGCTATTTTACAAAAAATAATTGGAACTTTTACTCCAATTATTTTTATAGAACTATCTATATATATTTCACTTTATTTCTGTTCCATCGATAAAAAGCACATATTTATCCGGATTATGAACAATATCATAATCTTTTCCATATTCAATCGGTCTAAATTCTATCTGCATAATGGATTTTCCATTTTCGATATCTTCTTTCCAAGAATATACGGTCATATCAAGGCTGGTTGCATATCCATGATCTGTAGAAAATTTTATTGAATGAAATGAATTCTCTTTGTACATTTTTAAAAGCAGTCTTGCAAATGCTTCTTTATCAGAAATGTTTTTTCTGTTAGCAACTACTGTAAGATTCTCATCTCTATTCATAGAAAAACTGCCAACTACATCTGGCTCACCTTCTTTATACTTTAATAAGCTTTTCCCAATTATCATTCCAACAATAATCGAAAAAACGATAGCAACAAATACAAGTGTTATATTTTTTTTCTTCATTTTATTAAGTTCCTTAGAGTTATATATAAGTCTTTAGAACTACTATATCATATTATTTCACGTTAAACCAAATAAAAAAAGAAGAGCAATAAGCCCTTCCATCTTCTTATTCACGTATTTATTCCACCAATGCTCTCACTGCATTGATAATTCTCTGTTGCTTTTCTTTCGGTAGTTTCTCTATCATTTCAGATAATTCATTCGTAACACCAGTAACCGAATGTGTCACAACATCAATCAATAGTGTATCTGCCGAAACATCTAATGCATTTGCAATCGCAATAAAGGTATCAAGTTTTGTTACTTTCAGTCCTCTCTCTATAACACTTACATGAGTTGGACTTAAGTTTACCAGTGCTGCCAATTCTTCTTGTGTAAGATTCTTAGCTTCCCTTGCAGCTTTTATTCTCTGACCAACCGCCTTTAAATCCATTGTGACACCTCCTTTAGAACGATAATTCGGTCTAAAATTAGTATAACGATTGATCTTTAAAACATACAGAATCTACAGATTGTCAACTTGTTCTTTAGAACTATTTCAAATAAAAAACATTAAAAAGGCCCAAAAGGGCACTTTCCCTTTTGAGCCTATACACTTTATCAGCTAACGTATTTCACTTTCATTTTTCCTCATGGTCATGAGGCTTTTTTCTCTTAAATCGCATTCTATGAATCCTTCGATTGTTCTTTCTGTTCTTCAATAATTCGTTCTGTCGCTTTATGAATCCTATCCTTGGAATAGGGTGGTCTTAGATTCAATGACAACCGTCCTTTTCTGATCATATACGTTTCACTGCCATCCTCCGAAGCCCCTTTCAACCAGCAATCCTCCGGATACTTCTCAGCAAAGGACCGTAACCGTTTCTGCAGACTCTGATTGAAGGTATACACATCATAGAATCCATCATCTTCATTGGTCAGAATAATCGTTTCTTTTTCACACTTTAACCTTCGCATATTCTACCCCCGCTTTCTTTCCATTTCCTGATCCAGATACTTTGGTATCGGCTTTCCGGACCGGCGAGCAATAGCAATCTGTTTTTGATGGAGTCGTTTGATCACAGATCTTCGTTTCTTAGGTTTTCCATCCTGTTGATTTCGGGAGGTCTGATTATTGCTGCTAGCATCAGAGGTCTTTTCCTGATTCTTCTTCTGATTATTCACCAGACCGTCCACCATATCATAATTGGCTTCGGTACCGGATTCTCGGCTCCGTTCATAAGTGCCGTTCTGGTAGAACTTCTGGTAATGTTCCAGACGCATTTTGCCATTGTGTTTTAGCTGTTCGACTGGATTTAGCGGTACCTGCTGTTGGATGTAATCATGGATCTTTTGTTTTGTCTTTTCGTCAAATTTCTCGCATTCTTCGACAACCATTTTTCCATAGGCATCTAGGATAACCCCCTGCGCCTGATCCCGGTATACCTGATGCTCCATCAGATAAAACTGCTTTCCATTGATGATGATGGTGTCTGTCGCAATCCAGTTTCCTTTTTTTCCATCAATCTGATAATTCTCAGTTTCCATAGTGATCAGTGCTCCGGATGTGTTGATACGAATGAATCCGGCCAGATACTGTGGATAGTTTTCATCTACATAGTAGCAACTGATTTCTCCGTTCTTGTTCAATACGAGCACGTCACTGACTTCGCATTGCTTTTTCATCCGTTTCCAGATGTCAGCGACTTTTTCATTTTCCTGCATTTCATGAATCGAGACTAATCGGTAATTTTCGACAGTAATCGACACATTCTGCTGTCTTGCCACTTGATATGGCAGATGCCACAGTGCTTTTCCTGCTGTCTGCTGATCTACTCGGTAGACTGCAAATTGATTAAGCTTCATAGGCATCGTCCTCCAAGTTATTCAGATAATAATTCAGATCCAGAGAATAGTAGTATTTGTCTTCGATCTGCTGTAATTTTCCAACTGTAGAATTGATGATCTCAATTATTTCATCATTCTCAGGATCACTTTCTTCCTGTTCCAAAACTTCCAAAGCTTCTTTCAGTGTTTGGATTGTTTCTTCCTTTGTGTGCTGCTGGAAGATAGCAGTAATAGTCAGTTCGTTTTCTTCCAGGTTTACATTTCTCATAGGCTCATTTCCCCCCTTTTCTTTTTCGGTATTGGTTTCATCTGTATATTCAGCTCCTTCTCGTTTTTTTCTCGCTTATTATTTTTTTCGTTATCCACTTTTCTTATTGGATTCCAGAGGATTTTCCACATTTGGATGTCTTTCTTCCAAGTACTTTTCCACACGACTGATTGCATTTTGCACATAAGAATTTTCTCTAAATCCAGGAATCGAATTCAAGAATTCTTTCTGTATTTTTCCTTCGATCATCAGACTCTGCATTCCTTCATAATCACTTCCGTCTTTCAGATCAAAGCCAACACATTTCAGTCCATGCATACGTTCTGATGGGATTTTCTCATAAGCTTCCAAGGCTTCTGGTAATGTCAGGTCATAATGTACTTCACCCATTACAGGAAATTCAGCACATTCAGCCGCATAAAAGCTGATACATGTAAGATCATTTTCATAATCCACATTTTCTATTTCCGGGACAATATCGAGTATTTTTTCTCTTTGTGCTGCAAAGTCTGGAAGTTCTGCAAATCCAAATCGATCCACGTAATATGCCTGCATATCCCCACCACGGTTTGTAATAATAACATCACTGACCGACATAGAATGTGCTTTATAATCTGCCGGTGGATTATCGTTGAATACGGCATACAAATCATCCAGCTTTTCATTTTCATGTAATCTGCCAGAATAGACACATTTATAATTGTCCGCATCGATTGTAATGCCATCTTCTTTGACCATTGTCATATTCATAATAAATGTTGTTTTCCCGGTGTGCCTTCATCCACATGGTAAATCGCATAGCGGTCACCATTCCCTCTGAACATTTCTTCCTCTAGGGTATAATCAAACTTAAATGGATACAAAGCCCGATCAACTCTTTCCGAAATATCCGTTCCTTCTGCAATCGTATCTTCCAGCCAATCTTTGATATCTTCCCATGATTCAAACTGCAAATACCCAGCAATTTCATGTGTCCCATCCGGTGCCAGTACAATATGTCCCGGTTTGCTTTCCCGATAATCATAGCGGTATCCGGCTGCTTCCAGTGCATCTACCAGAATGCCGTATTTTTCATGTAATTCTGTTTTTTGTTTTTCTTCAAGAATGATTTCCAGTTCTTCTGTAAGCTGATCGATCATTTCACCGGCTGTCTTGCGGATCACATCCATAGATGCTTTCATTTCCTTCATTTCCCGGCTGCTGCTCCAACCTGCAATATAAGGAAAACTGTAATCCGATGTATCCAAACCAAAGGAAGAACACACACAGTAAGCAACGGATTCTGCTTCAACCTCTTTTGTCAGACGGTCTTTTTCTACACCCAGGCTTTCCATGATTTCCTTGTCATGCAGTTTAGCATGGGCTGTTTCATGAATAGCAGTCTTTAAGGTCTGACTTTCACTGAGCCCTTTTTTGATCACGATTTCCTTGTCTGCATTGTGATAATATCCATTGGCATTGCCATCGATCTCATCGAATCGAATCGGCACTGGGGATATTTTCTGAATAGCCTGCATGAAAGAATCAAAATCCTGTACAGCTGCAGTCAGTAATTCCGGTGCTAGTGTCTGGATTGGTTCCCCGGATGTCTGAGCAATATCAAAGACGGTAACTGCTTTAAAATGTGGAACTGTAACTTCCACTTTTTCAGTCTTAGGTTTTCCATCAGTTCCCATGATTGGTCGCTGATTTTCATCCAGAACCTCTTTTTCCTTCATTTTCTTATATGGTGCCGGTGCAATGATTGTAATTCCTTTTTCCCCTTTCATGACCTGTCTACCCATGGACTGCCAGTTTTTGTAACTGGTAACAAGTGTGGCATCCGGTCGTTGCATGGCGATCAGCATTGTATTATTAAAGGAATAATTGTGAAACTTTGCCATGGTTTTAAGAAATTCCTGATAGCGGTTACTTGTAAAAAGTTCTTCCACACCGGATTCCAGTGACTGCATAATGCTGTCCATATCTTTTCCCTGGACCGGCAGTGGAATAGTAGTAGTTTTTTTTTGTTCTGTCATAATACTCCTTTCCAAAAACGCCCTACGACATTGTGCTTATGCCGCAGGGCTTTTTATTAGTTGATGAGATGATTATTTTTTATTAGAGTTCCATATCGTGCTTCTTTGTTTTCGGTTTCTGATCCGGCTGTTCTTTTCCAACTTTCTCTGTTTTTGCAACCTGCGCTTCTTTTTCTTTCTGACGTTCTGTGAACCTGTCTGCCTTTTCAAAGACGTGATCCTTTGTGTCAAAGTGATATACATCATTGGTAAGGCGTTCTGCTGGTGCTACCTGAGTGGCATTAACTTCTTTTACCATATCTCTTAACATTTCCGCATCCACTTGACCGTCATCCGGCAAGATCAGCATTTGATGGATGGATGATGGCAAAATGAAGAAATCATTTCCCAGAAGTTCCCCCATGTTATCCATGAATTCCGGATAAAAGATCACACCGGCTCCATCAATTCTTTCTGTATTCGTAACAACAAAGAATGTCGGCATCTCGCTTGACTCCTGCAATGTTTCTAGCAGCATTTCACGTTCATCTGGTGTCAGCATGAGAATATTTTTCTGATATATTTCATCTATCAGTACACCTATACTTGATACCTCTGGGACCATGACACGCGGTGAACTTTTCATAGCGTCTTCATGAATCTGCTCCTGTGTCACTCCATATTCCTTCATCATTTCATTTGTAATCAGCATGGAACTTAATCCATCCTGATTCTTGCCTACTGCCACATGATAGGTAATTGCAAGATCTTCCTTTAACTGGTGTGGCACAATTTCGAGGACTTCCTTATTTGCTTCGGCTGATGACACACGGATAAACAGCTTGTCCTTCACATCTTCATAGTTTAAAATAGCTTTCAGATCAACCTGTATCGGTGCCTCAATAACTATATCTGCAATCTTTCTGCATACAGTTTCCATTGTTACGCCAGGCTGTGCTTTATATGCTTCATACAGCCGGTTAAGATTGATCGTCGGGGTAAGCATCTCACCTTCTTTTCTCACCATCAGTCCCGTATAGGCACGGTTCAGTTTATGACACTCCATCGTTGATACCTCTGCATTCTCATAATCCCTTGGTAAAAAGAGTTTGATATTGTCCTTTACTTCATTTACAAATTCATTAAAATTCATTCTTCGTTTTCTCCTCTAATCTGTTTTCTTATTTCTTTTTGCTTTTGTTTTTTGGTTTCTTTTGTGGAAAGGATAAAGAGAAATTCACCCTTCCGGTTTCATCTGCATCCATAAGAAGATCTGCCTCAAAGTACATATTCTTCTTTTTGGAATACAAGTCTTTTACATGCACACTTCCACTTTTCAGAAGTTCTGCAGCCATCTTTTTATCCATGGTTTTTTCCATGCTCTGCAGATAGCGGTTATCTTTCCAGAGAGCAAAGTGGCAATCGTGGTTGCTGCAATAGAAGTTGGTCTTGCTTTCGTATACCAGGCTGCCGCATACCGGACAGGTTCCAATGCTTTCTCTGGTCTGAAATCTTCTTGTTTCTTCTTCGGAGATCGCATCACATCCATTCAGCATCATGGTGAGCATATTTTTGATCCCAGTCATAAACTGTTCCGGTGCAATTTCTCCATGCTCCATCAAGAGCAGCTGATTTTCCCATTCTGCAGTCATACTTGCAGATTTCAGGAAGTCTGGAAGAATCTCAACAAGGACTTTTCCATCATCTGTTGGAATGATCTGTTTTCCTTTTCGGGTGGCATACTGGGAATAGATCAGTTTTTCGATGATACCGGCTCTTGTTGCCGGAGTTCCTAATCCTTTCTTTTCTGTATCTTCATCGAATTCCTTATTTCCAGCAGTTTCCATTGCCGCAAGGAGCGTATCTTCACTGTATGGTTTTGGCGGTGATGTGAAATGTTCTGTCTTTTCTGCAGCTACAGCATAGAAAGTCTGTCCTTTGGTTACTTTCGGAATCCTCTCTTTCATTTCTTGATCTGGATCTGCTATTGCCATGCGGTCCTTATTTTTGAAGCAGTTTTCAAAGATTTTCCATCCATCCTGCAGGACAGTTTTTCCTTTTGTCTTGAAGACTTCTCCCTGGCATTCCACTTCAATCTCTGTTTCCTGGTAAATGTGATCTTTACTCATTGCCATGACCGTATGGACTGCGATCAGAAACAGAATCTTTTCTTCCCAGGATTTCAGTTCATCCATATGGCAGGATGTAAGTTCCATCGTTGGGATGATTGCATGGTGATCTGTCACTTTGCTGTTATTCATGACTTTCTTCACATCTGGCTGTTCCGGCTGATCGAAAGGACCTGTCAGCTGATATTTCTCATAAATCTGACGTACCACATTTCTTGCGGTCTGCTCCATATCTTCGGTCAGATACTGACTGTCCGTTCTTGGATAAGTGATCAGCTTCTTTTCGTACAGGCTCTGGGCGGTATCTAATGTCTGTTTGGCTGTCATTCCATAGATACGGTTTGCTTCTCTCTGCAGTGTGGTCAGATCATAAAGCTTTGGGGCTTTTACTTTCTTTTCGGCTTCTTTTACAGCAGTGATAATAGCTTCACTTCCCTGGCATCTGCTTCTTAACTGTTCCGCCTCATCCGGATCAAAGATCTTTGACTTTACTGCCGGAATTCCGTCACAATCCAGTTCCACATTGAAATACTTTTCTTTTTGGAAATTGCTGATCTGTCTGGCACGTTCCACCAACATGGCAAGTGTCGGTGTCTGAACCCTTCCAACGGTCAGCTTTTTGAAGTACTTTGTGGTGTAAGCTCTGGTTGCATTCATTCCTACCAGCCAGTCAGCCTGAGAACGGCATACAGCAGCTTCGGCCAGATGTCGGTATTCCTCTGCGGATCTCAGATGCTGCATTCCATCAAAGATTGCTGAATCTTCCAGAGAACTGATCCATAATCGTTTCACCGGCTTTTTACTTCCGGATAAGTCATAGACATGTTTGAAGATTAATTCTCCTTCACGTCCGGCATCACAGGCATTTACGACGTATTCAATTTCCGGACTGTTGAGCAGTCTTTTTAAGATATAGAACTGATCTTTCTTATCTTCTGAGACTGTAACTTTCCAGTCTTTCGGGATGATCGGGAGATCTTCATATCTCCACTGGTTAAATTTTTCATCGTAAGCATCCGGTGAAACATACTCGACCAGATGTCCGAAACACCAGCTGACCATACAGTCGGTTCCTCTTAAATATCCGTCTTCTCGTTCCTGTGCTCCAATCACTTCTGCGATTGCTCTTGATACACTTGGTTTTTCTGCAATTACTAAATACATGATGTATTACCTCCTTCATATAACGAAACGGAGAGAGCATGTTTTACAGCCCCCTCCGCTAAAAAAGTTTATTTATTTTTCATTTTCTTCAAAATCTTCGTCTTCAGACTCTTCCTCATCCGGAACTTCTTCCAGTCCACCTGTTTCCAAACCTTCCGGCTGATCATCCTCATCTTCCTCTTTTTTAGGTTTATAGATCTTGAAGTAGTAGTAAGCTGCCACACCGCCGAGAGCCAAAATCAGGATTGTTGCCATTGCACCCATATTGGTTTTTGCAGATGCTGTTTTCTCCGGATCAATGGTAGCTTCCTTGTCTATATCCTCATTATTTGTTTCATCCAGCACTACCTTTGATTTATCTGGCTGTGGTGTTACGACAGTAGCAGTGCTGTCTTTATCCAGAAATTCGGACAGATCATTCTCATCAATCTGGGATAACATATAGACATTCTGTGATGTGGCACTACGGTCGATCACGATATAGAAAGTGTTGTTATTCTTCGTTGTAACCGTAAGAAATTCCTTTGTGGAATCATCGGTAATGTCATCCTTGACTTCACCATTGCCAGGTGTCGTAAATGCAGTTCCCTTGTCTGTTCCATCTTCCGGCAGCACCTCGTTTGTGTTTGTCGCCTCGTCCTTTTTCTCTTCTTTGTCTGTTGACTGTTCCGTCTGAATTGTCTCTACTTTGGATGCCTCTGCCGATTCATCCACATAGGCAAATGCTGTGGTTGATGCTGTAAAAAGCATCATGACTCCCAACAGCAGTCCTGCCATTTTCTTATTCATTTTCTTCCATTTCACCATTCTGATATTCCTCCTTATTTTCTTCTGTGAATACAAAGGAGCCTGAACCTTCATCGTCAGACTCCCTGCTTACCTGAAATTTAACTGTTCCATTCTGGATGCCATCCAAAAGATCATATAACTGATCATTATCCATCTTCATACCACGGATGCACCTGATCATCTCATTGTCCTCTTCCTGCTTTAATGCAGCCTGGACACCTCTGAGATATTGCTGCAGATCCGCAATCTTTTTCTCTGTCTTGGCAATCTCATCCAGATATTTTTTAATCTTTTTATTCAAACTTTCACCTCCCTTCGTTCACCCCTTTATGGCAGTCTTCCAAAGCACATGAAATGTTGCTGCCAGTAGGATGTGCTGATATTTGAGTAATGGATCGGATCCCCGCAATGGATCATCATATTGTTACCGACATAGATACCCACATGGCTTGCACCGGATGTGTTATACGTTCCCTGGAAGAAAATCAGATCTCCTGGTTTTGCTTCTCCCGGTGATACATAAGTACATACGCCTCTTAATCCTTCTGCGGTCAACCGTCCATAGTTCCAGCCATTACCACAATGGTTAATGACATAGGATACGAAACCTGAACAGTCAAATCCAGATGGAGAGTAGCCACCCCATACATAAGGTACTCCCAGATATTTTTCTGCTTCTCGGATCATCCGGGCAAATTCTTCATCCTGCAGTGCTTCCGGTGGAATCTCATAACTCATTCCATTACCGCCTGATCCACTGGTCACATTGTTTACATCCCACAGATAATTTCTGTTTCCATAGGTCGTATTTAATGCATTATAGATGATCAGCTGCTCCGCATTCAGATTGGCTCTTGCCACAGCGTCAAAGCTTCCATTTGTCAGTGTCACATATAGAATCTTCTTAGTGCTTGTACTGGTAACCGTTACTTCCTGACTGCCATTGTCATCTGCGATATAGGCTTCCCAGGTCTGATGTCCATGAGCAGAAGCGGCAGCATGGTTATCATAGTAAACGTCAAACTGCACACCATATCGTGCAAAGGCTCCGGTATCCTCAACTGTGTATTCCACACCATTCATTACTACCTTAGTGCCAATCGGCACAAATGGATTGGAAGCATCTACAGCAATGGTATGGTTTGCAGTTGGATATGCACCACTAGCAGTTGGACCTCCGGACCATACACCACAACAGATTCGACAGTTACAATATCCGCTGGTCACTACCTGTCCTAATGATTCTCCGACTCGAACATTTCTGGTTTCTGTCACCGTTTCTGTTCGACCTTCCGTATTCAGATGATATTGTGCTTCAAAAAGTGCTTGCAGCTCGTTTTCAACATCTGAGTACGTCCAGTCTCCATATTTTGCAGTAAGATACGAGATAAGATGATATGGATTATGACCAATCTCAGCAATGTTGTACTGATACTCGTCATAATTTGGATGTCTTCGTTCCATCTCATTGATCTGCTGATTCAAGGCACTTTCCAAAGCAGCATATCTGTTTTCGGCTAGCATAAATATCCTCGTCTGAACTTGGATACGTTGTAATACCGATCACAGATCCAGCACCCTCGATAGAAGCACTGCAGCTCCCAGAGATACCGCTATGAACAAGAAAAAGAAGCGCAAAAATACCGATGCCTGCGAACATGGCACGATTACGCTTTATGATCTCTTTCAAGGCGATCTTTGCTTTTACCGTCATGTTCTCGACACCGGCAATGGTTGTTGCTCCACCCAGACTGCCAGCGGATTTTCCGGCTCTGGCTGCCCGGTAAGCATCCTTATATCGTTTTTTCTGGAAGAAGCGGTTATAGAAATGTCTCTTTTGTTCGGCTTTCTTTACCGTTTCTGCATTCTTGACTCCTTCCATACTTTCTGCAGAACCAAATTTCAGTTTCTTTTCTACGGTAGCCTCACGATAACCTCTGCGATGGGTTTTCACATCCGTCCGTTTGCTGCGGATCTGAGCATGACGCAGACCACGTAACGCATCTTCTGTTTCACGCTCTACAAGTCTGGCACTTTCCACACCTGCATTTTCATCTGTTTCTTCCTCTTCGGAAGAGACTGCTTTCATGCCAGATATAACAGCTTGTGTAGCAATGTATTTCCCGGCTGTCCCTCCCGGTTTCATGCCAGCACCTTTCACCATCTGATTTCCTTCATCATCAAAAGATAATCTTCCAGCTTTTGCCTGTTCTTTGGTCATCTGTTTTTGCAACTGTTTCTTCCGAATGGATTTCTTTTGGCTGTTCAGATTATTATCATCATCCGGGATTTTTTCATAACGATGCAGTTTCTTTCGATATCCGGATACTTTTTCTTCCGGTGTAACTTCAACTGTATCCTCAACAGCTTCCTGCCGGACAGAAGATTTACGGACTTTCTCCATCTGCAGTCGTTTTCCTTTTCCCGATTTTGTATCTTCATTTTCAGCCTTTTTTCGTTCCCGTTCAGGAACAAATTCTTCTTTATTTTCCGGTCGCCCCCGACTCCTGTGACTGATATCTTTTATGCTGCCATCACGGAGATTTTCTTCTATCAGACCATCTCTGGTCATCTTTGCGACCTTTTTATCTTTGCCTTTAAATTCTTTTCCAGCTATAGGTCATCACCTCCTGGCACAACTTTTCTTTCTGTACTCATTCAGTTCCTGGCGTCCTATAATCGGGATACCAGGATAACCATCTGCCTGTGTCCTGATTGCTGGAGAGCTCGCCTGGATATGAAATACCCAATTCAATTCACTCGGATCTCTCGGCCAGAAACCATTGATCAGCATAGCCTCCTTGAACTGATTGTTGTGCAGATGGATCTGGGTACGTTTATACAGAACTTCTTTCAGATCATCACTGGTAAGATGCGGATAGATTTTCTGTGCCGGATAAAAATTCCAGAATACCCAGTCAAGGATAATGTTCTGTGTTTCCAGCGGAAGTTCATACAGATGATGATCATCATTGACTGTATGAACACGGTATCCTGGCTGCACATTTTCCAGATTTTTCATCTGAATGTAAGGATTGTCCTGATTCCACTGCTTGATTCGGATCTTATCGATTTCCTTCATTTGCATCCCTCATTTCTTTATCTCGTTTCAATGTTTCCTCGGGCTTCGTGGTCATCAGACCATATAATTTCAATGTCTTATCGAACTTATCCTTAAATGGAATGATCGTTGTTCCATAGAAAAGAAGTCCTTCACCTTCCCCGGAATTCGTCACATAAGACAACTGATATGGGGAAATATTCAGCTGTTTTGCAAGGATCTGTCTGTCACCTGCAGCCTGGTTCAGCATCAGGATAAAATCACTGTTCTCAAAGATATTTTCAATCTCCCTGCTGGCAAGAAGATCCTTAATGTTCTGAGTGATACCAGTCGGTACACCTCCCCATTTACGGAATCTCTTCCAGATTTCTACGGAATAAGCTGCTGTCTGTTCTTCTTTGAGCAGAAGGTGGAACTCATCGATGTAGTACCTGGTGGATTTGATGCCACGGTTGATCGTAACTCTGTTCCATACCTGATCCTGGACGATGAGCATTCCGATTTTCTTCAGCTGCTTTCCAAGCTCTTTGATATCAAAACAGACAATTCGATTATTCAGTTCCACATTGGTTCTATGGTTGAATACTTTCAGTGATCCATTTACATAGATTTCCAGTGCTGTTGCAATTCTCTGGGCCTGTGGTTCTTTCTGCTTTCTGAGGCAGTCATACAGGTCACCGAGGACCGGCATGTTTTCCGGTTTTGGATCTGCAAAGTACTTCTGATACACCAGTGGAAGACAACGGTCGATCACTGATTTTTCCTCTGCTTCAATACCATCCCTGCTTCCCATGATTAGCTCACATAATGACAGGACAAAATCAGATTTCACACCAAGTGGATTGTCATCATCGGAATAATCCATATTGATATCCATCGGATTGATATAATCCTTACTGGTTGGTGAGATGTGTACTACCTGTCCGCCAAGTGCATGGACCAGCGGGTAATACTCGCCCTCCGGATCTCCGATGATAATGTCATCCTTCGTAACAAAGAACGCATTGGTGATCTCTCTTTTTGCTGCAAAGGATTTACCGGATCCAGGTGTACCAAGAATCAATCCATTCGGGTTTTTCAGCTTTTTACGATCCACCATAATCATGTTGTTACTAAGGGCATTCAATCCGTAATATAAGGATTCTCCCGCCATAAATAGTTCCTGTGTCGTAAATGGAACAAAGATTGCTGTGCTGGTAGTCGTAAGAGCCCGCTTGATCGGGATATGATTTACTCCCAACGGAACACTACTCATAAGTCCTTCTTCCTGCTGATAATCCAGACGTTTCAGTACACAGTTATATTTCTGGGCGATACCGGCAGTCTGGAAGATGGCATTATCCAGTGCCTGCTTTGTCTTTGCGGTATTTAAAAAGAGCGCTGTTACAAGGAACATACGCTCATTTCGTGACTGCAGGTCTTCCAGAAGCCTTTTCGCTTCTCCTCCATACGTGTTCAGATCCGATGGGATAATATCCATATCATATCCGGCCCGGACTGCTTTTTTCTGTTCTTCGATTTTCATACGATTGATATCCGTCACTTTGCTTTTTACCAGCTTGATTGCCTTCATCTGATCCACCGACTGCACATGCAGGTTGACGATCAGGTTCTTATCAATATCCAGAAATTCTGCCAGCATCTTATCCGTAAGCTCCGGCGCCAGGATCTGCAGATAGGAGACAGCCCCGATGGTATTTCCCATCTGGAATGTATTTCTGTCCCGGAACACAAAACTGGTCGGTGCCACATAATCCTTTGTATTGAGTCCTGTCCGGATCATGGATCCATAGTCAAACTGGAAATCTGTCATCACATCCGGATTGAATGTCTCATACAGGATCTGCAGACGTTCCACGCCATTCAGCGGATATGCCGGAACTCCCAGGATCTTAAAGTTATTCAGGATATCCGACTCGATACGTTCCAGCTTTGGTTTTGCCTCCCGGATATTTTCTGCTTCAATGGCAAATGTGATATATTTTGACTTCACCAGACCGTTGTTTCCTTTTGCCAACTGCTGTTTCAACATCTTTGCATATTCCATGCGAACATCATCAAAAGCATCCTCCTGTGGCCGGATCTGGATCACCTGCTCAAACTCCTTCATGCTGCTCTTATGATTGATAAAGCTCAGCTGAAAATGGATACTGGCATCAAAGTAATTGAGGAAATCACACCAGTTTTTCAAAGATTGCATTTTTATCTTCATTCTGAGCCAGCTGGTAATTGATGTCATAAAAGCGGATACACTTAGAATAAGTTTTTCCCTGTACCCTGCAGATTCCATCTCTTCCCATTTCCTTATAAGCGATCGACTGCTGGACGGACAGTTTTTTCTGCCTGCGTTTCTCTTCCTGCTTTTCTTTTTTCT
>ENA-OQIA01000050-OQIA01000050.1-human-gut-metagenome-genome-assembly--contig:-NODE-50-length-32028-cov-4.109244_pt1 | contig 32028 bp, 20 predicted proteins | sample MGYA00242571_ERZ504735 | MGnify/ENA primary metagenome ERZ504735 (study PRJEB26092, sample SAMD00036442) | human gut metagenome | host: Homo sapiens | study: EMG produced TPA metagenomics assembly of...
CCGGGATGGACGGACCACTGGTGTATCTGTTGTCGACCAACGGCATGGCAGAGTAGCCAAGTCTGGAAGGGATAAACGCTGAAGGCATCTAAGCGTGAAGCCCCCCTCAAGATGAGATATCCCTCCTTCGGGAGTAAGACCCCTTGAAGACTACAAGGTAGATAGGGCAGAGGTGGAAGCATGGCAACATGTGGAGCTGACTGTTACTAATAGGTCGAGGGCTTAATCTGGTTAATAACGAAGAAAAACAAATCGGATTTGTATGAAGTTTTGAAAGGTACAAACCTTAATAATCCTCGATAGCTCAATGGTAGAGCACTCGGCTGTTAACCGAGTTGTTGTAGGTTCGAGCCCTACTCGGGGAGTTTTTTAGTATAATATATGGTGACATAGCCAAGTGGTAAGGCCCCGGTCTGCAACACCGTCATCGCCGGTTCAAATCCGGCTGTCACCTCTCTTAAAAAGACTACATCAATTTATGATGTGGTCTTTTTTTTATATAATTTGCAAATAAAATATATTGTGGATTTTATGTAATATTCGTAATATATGTTGTACAGATTTCATTATTTTTTAATTTTCTACATTATTTTTCAGGATGCTACACTAAATTAATAAAGAGAAATATAAGTCTGATAAACAGAATTATATTTCTCTTTTTTAACAACTCTTATCCTTTTTTGAATAGTTGTAGTAGTATTATTATTCCTCTTCAGGATATTTCATACCCCATTCGGTTCTTATATCAGACATGATTTTCATAACATCATATGTATACTGACTGTGAATGAGGTTTTCTATTTCATCGGATGATGCAGAGTTTATGGCTTTTTCCATATCACATACTTCGTAATAAAGTGCATCTGATGTATCACCTGCATCAATTACTTCTTTATGACCATTCTCTGTGTATGTAATAGTTGCCTGCATTCCTCTTGGATACTCAAAGATTTCTACATATGCTTTGTCAAAAGATAGTGTAGCGCGTTTTGGCTGCTTGGAATGTAGAGATAATGTGACTGTTGCCATCTCGGCAGCATCATTCATAAGCAGAATGCCTGCCTGTTCATCAACACCGGTCGGAGCATATCTAACCTGTGACAATACATGCGACGGTGTTCCTTGAAGAACCAGCGAATGAGAGAAAGTGAGTAAACACCAATATCAAGCAGTGCTCCTCCTGCAAGCTTACGGCTGAAAAACCTATTTGTCATATTATAATCTTTGTAGCTTCCAAAAATTGACCTGAATTAAATTGAGTCTGCCGAGTTGTCCACTTGAAATTATTTTATTTAACTTTTTATAAACAGGCATATGATATATAGTCATGGCTTCAGCAAGAATTACGTTATTTGCTTTGGCCAATGAGATTGCCTCATCGAGCTCTGTAATATTTAATGTGATAGATTTCTCACAGAGTACATGCTTTCCATTAGAAAGGGCTTTTCTTAAATAATTAATGTGAGTATTGTGTGGAGTGGAGATGTAAATGATATCCACATCAGGATCATAAAAGACGTCATCAATGTTGTCATATACCTTTGAAATGCCATATTTTTGTGCAAAAGCTTGAGCCTTTTCATGAGTCCTGTTGGCAACTGAATAAAGAGTACGCCCTTCCTTTGAGAGAGCCTGCGCGAGCTCATTAGCTATTACGCCGCAGCCGAGTGTGGCCCAATTAAGCTGTTTCATATGAATTCCTCCTTTTTTAATAAGGTACTGTAGCTGTGAAGATATATAAATTATTACAAATTCAGCTAAATTACAAAATATCAACTTAAATCATAAAATATAATTAAATCAAAAATATTCAAATCATAAAATATGCACCGAGATCACAATATATGTACCTTAATGAAGATATTCTAGCATGATGATTTATGAATTACAATATATTTAGAAATGAAACAGTCAAAATCAGTCAAAGATAGATTGATGCAATATCTAAATTAGTCAATTTGAACTATTAATATTAATTATAAATTAGTAATAGAAAAGATACTAAAAATAGTAATTAGACAAGTATTAATGATATATATAGTATATTCTACACAAAAATGAATACTGCATTTGCATATATTGCACAATTTTAAAACTTGCTTTATATATTTTTAACAATTTTTAGTGTGATTATTTGTGAATATAAATGACTGATTATGATTGACAATGACGGATTATGAAAATATAATTATACTACAAGTTAAATGAATGTTGAAATGTTTAATACAGTAATTTGAAAATGAGCATTAAATAAATGGCTTATAAAATAAGTCTTTTAATAGTTTGATAAACAGGGGGGATTAGATGCTGGCGGAAGATAGATGACAAAAAAATACTCGATATATTAGATTCGATGGGAAGTGTGACTGTTCAGCAGCTTATGGATGAGCTTGATACATCCGAGTCAACAATCAGGCGTGATTTGGTTGCAATGGACAAGAAGGGGTATCTCACCAAGGTACATGGTGGTGCGATTGCAAATAATACGAATATCCATACTCAGGATGAGAAGGTTATCAACAGGCTTAAGCAGAATCGCAGCGAAAAGGAACAGATTGCCAGATATGCGGCATCACTTATTGTGGATAATGATTTTGTTTATATAGATGCCGGTACTACAACGGCAGTCATGATTGATTATATTACTGCAAAGAATGTGGTTTTTGTTACAAACTCTCTGACTAATGCCAAGAGAATTTCCGATAGGGGATATACAGTATATATTCTGGGTGGCGAGTTTAAGTCTACTACTGAGGCTATTGTCGGAGATGAGGCCGTTGTGACGCTCGATAAATACAATTTTACGAAGGGCTTCTGGGGAACCAACGGAATTACTGTGAAGAATGGATTTACGACTCCGGAGATAAAGGAGGCCATGATTAAAAAGAAATCCATGGAGAATAGCAAGGAGAAATACATTCTTGCGGATGACAGTAAGTTTTCACAGGTATCAAGTATCAAGTTTGCTGATTTTAAAGATGCTGTAATTATTACAAATGCACTAAGTAATGACAACTATAAGAAATACAAAAATATTAAGGAGGTCTAACATGATTTATACAGTTACTTTTAATCCATCACTAGATTATATAGTTGATGTAACAGATTTTAAGACAGGAGTGGTCAATAGAACGACTGGAGAGAAGATTTTTGCAGGTGGTAAGGGCATCAATGTTTCCATGGTTCTTAAGAATCTTGGAATGAGTAATACTTCACTTGGTTTTACAGCAGGCTTTACAGGTAATGAGATTAAAAGACTTCTAGGAGAAAAAGGTGTCGATACTGATTTTATAGAGGTGGAGGATGGTATTTCACGTATCAACGTGAAGCTTCGCTCAAATGAGGAATCCGAGATTAATGGTCAGGGTCCTGCAATCACTGAGGACAATATTAAAAAACTCTATGAGAAGCTTGACTGCTTAAAGGAGTCTGATGTGCTTGTTCTCGCAGGAAGTATTCCTGATGTGATGCCTTCATCAATGTATATGGATATCATGAAGCATCTTGAGGGTCGCGGAATAAATATAGTGGTTGATGCGACAAGAAATCTGCTCACAAATGTACTTGCATATAAGCCATTCCTCATAAAGCCAAACAATCATGAGCTCGGTGAGATATTCGGGGTTGAGATTACAGACAAGGACGATGTGATAAAATATGCAAAGAAGCTTCAGGAGCAGGGCGCAAGAAACGTGCTTGTTTCTATGGCAGGTGACGGAGCAGTGCTTGTGACCGAGGATGGACAGGAATTTAAGGCACAGGCTCCTAAGGGAAAGCTCAAAAACTCTGTAGGCGCAGGTGATTCGATGGTAGCCGGATTTGTTTACGGATACCTCAAATCAAATGATTATAAGCAGGCATTTATTTATGGAGTATGTACAGGAAGTGCAAGTGCATTTTCTGAGGAGCTTGCTACAAAGCCTGAGGTTGAAGCACTTATTGATAAATGGGACAGTGCTTCCAATTAAACAAACGGTATCAAAAAGGTTGATATAAATAATTAATATATTCTATTAGGAGGAATGATGTATGACAATCAGGGATTTGTTGGCAGCTGAGAGTATCAATTTGAATGGTACGCCTGCCGGAAAAACCGAAGCATTGAATCAGTGTATTGATTTGATGGCAAAAAGTGGCAAAATAGCCGATGTGGAGAAGTATCGAAAGGGTGTTTTTGCAAGAGAGGAGGAAGGCACAACAGGAATTGGAATGGGTATAGCAATTCCTCATTGCAAGTCTGATGCTGTTACTAAAGCAGGTCTTGCGGCAATGGTTGTAAAAGATGGGGTTGACTTTGAATCACTCGATGGTACACCTGCAAAGATTATTTTCCTTATCGCTGCACCAAACACAGAGGATAATGTGCATCTTCAGGTGCTTAGCAAGCTCTCTGTTATGCTGATGGACGAGCAGTTTACAAATTCTCTTATCAATGCCGGTTCAGTTGATGAGTTTTTAAATATCATCGACAGTGCTGAAAAGGCAAAGGATGAGAAGGAGGCTGCAAAGGAGGCAAAGGAACCTGTTGAGGTGAAGAAGGACGATGTATTTATCGTTGCAGTTACAGCCTGTCCTACAGGAATTGCCCATACTTATATGGCTGCTGAGGCTATTGAGAAAAAGGCCAAGGAGCTGGGATATCAGGTAAAGGTTGAGACAAGAGGCTCAGCCGGAGCTAAAAATGTACTCACAGATGATGAGATTGCAAAGGCTACCGGTGTTATCGTTGCATGTGATACAAATGTGCCTACAGACCGTTTTGACGGAAAGAAGGTTATTGAGTGTCAGGTTTCTGACGGAATAAATAAGACAGAGGAGCTCGTAAAGAGAATTGCTGCCGGTGATGCTCCTGTATTTAAGGCATCAGGTAAAAAAGAGGCTTCACATTCATCTATTGGTGGAAAGGAGAGCATTGGACATCAGATTTACAAGCATCTGATGAACGGTGTTTCACATATGCTTCCGTTCGTAGTTGGTGGTGGTATCCTTATCGCAATCGCGTTCCTTATCGATGGATTCAGTGTTGACCTTAATTCACTGCCGGCTGACCAGAGAGCAAATTTCGGTACTATTACACAGGGCGCAGCATTGTTTAAGGGAATCGGTGGAACAGCATTTGGATTTATGCTTCCTATCCTTGCAGGCTTTATCGCTATGAGTATTGCTGACCGTCCGGGTCTTGCAGTTGGTTTCGTAGGCGGTTCAATCGCAGCAAACGGTACATCAGGCTTCCTTGGAGCACTGGTTGCAGGTTTCGTTGCAGGATATATTGTAAATCTCTTAAAGAAGATATTCTCTAAGCTTCCTGAGAGTCTTGATGGTGTGAAGCCGGTTCTTCTTTATCCGCTGCTTGGTATATTCCTCATAGGCGTTATAATGCAGTTTGTAGTTGAGCCTCCAATCGGAGCTTTAAATACAGCTATCAACAACGGTCTTAATGGACTTAACGGTGCAAGCGCAGTAGTTCTCGGAGTACTTCTCGGAGGAATGATGGCAATAGATATGGGTGGCCCTGTAAACAAAGCCGCTTATGTATTTGGTACAGCTTCAATCGCTGCCGGAAACTACAATATCATGGCAGCAGTTATGATTGGTGGTATGGTTCCACCACTCGCAATCGCTCTTGCAACAATCTTCTTCAAGAACAAGTTCACAGCAGAGGAGAGAAAGGCAGGACCTACGAACTTTATCATGGGATTATCATTTATCACAGAGGGTGCAATCCCATTCGCAGCATCTGATCCGCTTCATGTCCTTCCGGCATGTGCAGTTGGTTCAGCAGTGGCAGGTGGACTTTCAATGGCATTTGGATGTACACTCATGGCACCTCACGGAGGAATCTTCGTAGTACCTACAATCGGAAATCCGTTAATGTATCTTGTTGCATTAGTAATCGGATCTTTCATTGCATGTGGATTACTCGGATTACTCAAAAAGAAAGTAAGTGAATAAGCAATCCTCAATTATCATTTTTTAATCCAACCTATAAACTAATCAACAAAGGCACTGCTTCGGCGGTGCCTTTGTTGTTATGTTGTGTATTAAAAATTAAAAGTATAAACATTCTCTGAAATAACAGCCTCATGCCTTGACGAGTGAATTTTCGAAGCATAAAGTATTATTAAGATGTAACTATTCAGAAAATAAACATTAGTAAACAGTGAGGCATAAAATGGGCAAGGTTATAGGTATAGATTTAGGAACAACAAACAGCTGTGTGGCAGTATTGGAGAACAATCAGCCGGTAGTCATAACTAACAGCGAGGGTCAGAGAACAACTCCGTCTGTAGTGGCTTTTTACAAAAAAATGGAGAGCGACTGGTTGGAGAGGCTGCAAAGAGGCAGGCAGCAGTCAATGTGGATAGAACATTTTTCTCAATAAAGAGACAGATGGGAAGCGATTTCAGGGCAAAGGTGGATGGAAAGCTGTATTCAGCTCCTGAGATTTCTTCTATGATTCTCAGAAAGCTGAAAAAGGATGCAGAGGACTATATTGGTGAGGCAGTGACAGATGCTGTAATCACAGTTCCTGCATATTTTTCGGATGCGCAGAGGCAGGCAACTAAGGATGCAGGAAGGATTGCGGGTCTTAATGTGCTTCGAATCATAAATGAGCCAACCTCTGCGGCACTCGCATACGGACTGGACCACGGACAGCAGCAGAAAATTCTTGTCTACGACCTCGGAGGAGGAACCTTCGATGTGTCTGTTATCGAAATAGGGGACAATCTGATAGAAGTGCTTGCCACAGCCGGTGATAATCATCTGGGTGGAGATGATTTTGATGAGAGAATCACGAATTATCTTGTTACAGAGTTTTACAGACAGCAGAATGTGGATCTGAGAAAGGATAATACTGCTATGCAGCGTGTCAGGGAGGAGGCTGAGAAGGCAAAAAAGGTGCTTTCATCCTCATCCTCAACCACTATCAACCTGCCGTTTATCACCACTGTAAAGGGACAGCCGGTCCACATGGAGATGAACCTCACAAGGGCTGAGTTTAATGAGATAACAAAGGATCTGGTGGAGAGAACGGCCATTCCGGTAAATCAGGCACTTTCAGATGCGGGGATTTCCGCAGCAGAGCTTGGAATGGTGCTGTTGGTAGGAGGCTCTACACGTGTGCCGGCTGTTGTTGAGGAGGTCAGAAGAATTACAGGAAAAGAGCCTTCACACAACCTGAATCCTGACGAGTGCGTGGCACTCGGTGCAGCAGTACAGGGTGGCAAGCTCGGTGGAGCAATTGTCGCAGGCAGTAGTGCGGCAGAGATTATACTGATGGATGTCACACCGCTTTCACTCGGAATTGAGACAGTTGGTGGTGTCTCAACCAAAATTATTGACAGAAATACGACTATTCCTACGAGATACAGCCAGATTTTTACAACTGCAGGAAGCTTCCAGACCTCTGTGGATATAAAGGTACTGCAGGGTGAGAGGCAGTTTGCAAGGGACAATAAGCTGATTGGAAACTTCAGGCTAAAGGGCATCAAGCCGGCTCCGGCAGGTGTGCCGCAGATAGAGGTGACGTTTGATATAGATGCAAACGGCATTGTGCAGGTTTCTGCAAAGGACCTGGGCACAGGAAAGCATCAGGAGATTACGATTACCGCAAGCTCGAATTTGTCTGATTCTGAGATTGAGCAGGCAATCCGCGAGGCACAGGAGTATGAGGCAACAGATGGACAGAGAAAGGCTTATATTGATGCAAGAAGTGAGGCTGATACGCTTGTGCGACAGGTGGAAAACGTTATGGCTGACAAGGAAAAAAGAAAGGCTATGGACAGCGCACAGAAAAAGAGTGTGAAATCGTCACTTTCATATGTGAAGAAGCTTATTTCAAGGACAAAGCCCGGAAATGTGAGCGAAGAGCAGGCTGCCGAGATAAAGCATGCGGCAGACGAGCTGAGAAATGCGGCAGCGGGATTGATTTAATTATAAATGAGGGGCAGAATACCTTTTGACCATCATATCATTATTATTCATTTGGCTATTTACGAGAAGCGGATTTTCATATAAAATATGGGTAAGTGGTGAGTATTCAGAAACACCCTGAATAGTTATAATGTTAATTTAAATCCGAGGAAATAGAAAATGAATGCGAACGATAAAACAGAAAAGGTACTAAGAGAAATTCATATCATGCTCTCAAAGGCGGAGCCGTATAAGCCGGAGCCGAGCAGGGTGATCATAAACAAGCAGCAAATGATAGATTTACTTGCTGAGCTGAATAAGTGTATATATGCAATGCAGGATGAGTATGAGCTTACTGAGCAGAGTCGTAATCACGCAGAGAGAGAGTTCAGAAAGAAGGGGGATCAGATAGTCTGGGATGCAAGCAGAAAGGCTGAGGATGTGTATGCAGCATCGGTTATCTATACGGATGAGGCGCTTTCAAGAGTGCGTGATATCATCAATGATACCAACGAGTCACTTGAAAAGCTGTGCAAGGATATGAAGGATAAGATTGCAGAGCAGGAGAAGATAGTTAAAACTAACCAGTATGAGCTCAAGGGACAGCTTCAGGATTTGTCCGATACGGAGAAGTATCTTAAGATTATCGATGACAGAAATAAGGAGATAGAACGTCAGAAAAATGCAGGTAAGCCTGCAGAGGAGCGTACTATTGACAATGAAGAGAAGTCTATCTATGCAAACAGACAGACTGAAATCAAGGTAAATATGGATTATATCAGAAAACTGGGACTTGCTGAGGGCGAGGACCTGGGAGATGGTGTAGTGGGTGAAGTGAAGCTTGCAGACGATACACCTGATGCCGGCTCAAATCATAGCAATGATAAGGATGAAGCCAAGGCTGCCGGCTCAAAATCGTCTGTTGATGAGGATTATAAGGCAATAAGCAGAAAAGCCGGCAATCCACCTGTTATCAACACAAAGGAAGGGAAGGAGCTCACAGACGGTATCCACAGAATGTGGCAGAGCATCACCGGAAATAAAGGAAAATGAAACACACCTATGTAATATAAAGCAGCAGTTCAAAACAGAACGGCTGCTTTTTGGCTTATATTTAAAGTGGGTAATATTAAGCAGATTTTAAGAAAAACAAAGTGGATAATCTGATAAAATATAGCTGACTAACGGCAGGAGAAGGTTTCTGTTCAAAATTCATAGAAGGAGGATAATATGACAATATTAGTTTGTGATGACGACAAGGAAATAGTTGAGGCAATTGAGATTTACCTGATGCAGGAGGGTTACGACGTGGAGAAGGCTTACGACGGCATACAGGCGGTTGAAATTATGAAGATAAAAAAATAGACCTCATGATAATAGATGTCATGATGCCAAAGCTCGACGGAATAAGAGCCACTTTGCAGATACGAAAGGAAAGCAGGGTGCCGATAATCATTCTCTCGGCAAAGACAGAGGATGCTGACAAGATTTTAGGCCTCAATGTGGGTGCTGATGATTATGTTACAAAGCCTTTTAATCCGCTTGAGCTTGTGGCAAGGGTAAAGTCACAGCTTCGCAGATATACCACTCTGTCAAGCAATGATGCAGCCGGAGACAAGGTTTATGAAGCCGGAGGCCTTTTGGTAAATGATGATTTAAAAAAGGTGACTGTGGATGGTGAGGAGGTAAAGCTCACACCGATTGAGTACAATATCCTGCTTTTACTCCTTAAAAACAAGGGAAAGGTCTACTCAATAAACGAAATATATGAGAGCATATGGAACGAGGAGGCGATAGGCGCCGATAATACAGTTGCTGTGCACATCAGACATATCAGGGAAAAAATAGAGATAAATCCTAAAGAGCCGCGATATCTGAAGGTGGTCTGGGGAGTAGGCTATAAGATAGAGGACAACAAATGAAGCAGTATACGATAGGAAAAAAAGCAGCGGTCATAGTTTTACATCAGCTATGCATGATACTTATGGTGACAGGAGTGTTTGCCACAGGCTATGCATTCAGGCACGATGCGCATGAAAATATTGATATATATACACTAATATCGCTGGCGGGCCTGGTAGGCAGCTTTGTGAGCCTGGCATATATGGCAAACGTGGCAGGCAGAAAATCAGAGGATGATTACACAATATACTATTTACCGATTGACAAGGTATACTCTGATGTGATGCTAGTGATATTTACACTGCTCATGGTATTTATGGGAAAAGTGATTTCAGGCGTAAAAAACCAGCATTTTGACTATGCATCACTCATTATGACGGCCGGCACATTTACTTTTTTGTTTGATCTGGCTTTTATTATTTTATACCAGAGCATTGTAAGGAAGATAAAAGGCAATATACTTTACACACACAGCCTGATGTACAAGGGCTATGAGCTTTTGAAAAGAGTTATTGAGAAAAAGGATATCCACACACAAAAAAATAAAGAGATAATGCGCATACAGGAGGCACTTGAAGCTATCTCGGAAGGAGCGCTTGACACTACACTCAATGTCAATGAGTTTCATGGGCAGCAGAAAAAGGTGGCGGAGGCTGTCAACCATATACGCCAGGGTCTTATGAGCTCGGTAAATGAGAGTCTTAAAAATGAAAAACTAAAGGCAGACCTAATAACAAACGTATCACATGATATAAAGACACCTCTGACTTCAATAGTCAACTATGTTGACCTGCTTAAGAGGGAAAATCTGGAAAATGAAAATGCCAAATACTATATACATGTGCTGGAGGAAAAGTCACAGCGCTTAAAGCAGCTTACAGAGGATTTGGTAGAGACATCAAAGATTACCTCGGGAAATGTGAAGCTCAATATGCAAAAGCTTGATCTGGTTGAGCTTTTATACCAGACCGGAGGTGAATTCAATGAGCGATTTGAGTCGAGAAATCTGACAATAGTTACAAAAATTCCATCAGAACAGATATTTATCTATGCGGATGGGCGTCAGCTTTACCGCTCTATTGAAAATCTGTATACTAATGCCGCAAAATATGCACTGGAAAATACAAGAGTGTATGTAGAACTTGAAAAGGCAGATAAAAAGGCAGTTTTTACAATAAAGAATGTGTCTAAGAACGAGCTTGACATAGTAAGCAACGGAAATGTAGACCTGACAGAGCGTTTTGTGAGGGGAGAGAGGTCGAGAACCACTGAAGGAAGTGGACTTGGACTTTCGATTGCAAAGAATCTGACCCATTTGATGGGAGGAAAATTCGAAATTAAGGTAGATGGTGATTTATTTATTGCCACAATTACCTATAATATTATATAATAGTAAATAAAAGAATTTTGAAATACACATACGGAGGTAGAATAAGTGAAATTATATGAAAATGGTGCTTACCTTTTAAACGGTAAGGAAGTAATAATTGATGGACCGGAGGCTCAGGCAGCTGTCAAAAGCAAGACCGGCATGGACATCGATAAACAGACAGCTAAGCAGGAGACAATTGCTTACGGTATTTTAAAGGAGCACAATACATCCGGCAATATGGACAAGCTTCAGATTAAGTTTGATAAGCTTACATCGCATGATATCACATTTGTAGGTATCATCCAGACAGCACGAGCTTCAGGACTTGAGAAATTCCCTATCCCGTATGTACTTACAAATTGTCACAACAGCCTTTGTGCAGTTGGTGGAACAATCAATGAGGACGACCACATGTTTGGTCTCACATGTGCAAAGAAGTACGGTGGAATATATGTACCACCTCATCAGGCAGTTATCCATCAGTTTGCACGAGAGATGCTTGCCGGTGGCGGAAAAATGATACTTGGTTCTGATTCACATACACGTTATGGTGCACTTGGTACTATGGCAGTCGGCGAGGGTGGACCTGAGCTTGTTAAGCAGCTTCTTGAACAGACATATGATATTGATATGCCTGAGGTAGTAGGTATTTACCTGACAGGAGAGCCAATCAAGGGCGTTGGACCACAGGATGTCGCACTTGCAATTATCGGAGAGGTATTCGGAAACGGCTTCGTAAAGAACAAAGTTATGGAGTTTGTAGGACCGGGTGTGTCTAATCTGAGCGTTGACTTCCGTATAGGTGTCGATGTTATGACAACAGAGACTACATGTCTTTCTTCTATCTGGAGAACAGATGACCAGGTTAAGGAATTCTTTGAGATTCACGGTAGGGCTGAGGACCACAAGGAGCTTAATCCGGGTGAGGTGGCTTACTACGACAGATTTATTGAGATTGATTTAAGCCAGATCCGCCCAATGATAGCTATGCCATTCCACCCTAGCAATACCTATACTATCGATGAGCTCAATGCAAACCTCATGGATATTCTCGATGACTGTGAGAAGAGAGCTGAGGTAAGCTTTGACGGCAAGGTGAAGCTTGATTTAAAGAGTAAGGTAAGAGACGGAAAACTGTATGTAGACCAGGGAATCATCGCAGGCTGTGCAGGCGGTGGATTTGAGAATATCTGCGATGCGGCTGACATATTAAACGGACATTCAATCGGAGCAGACGAGTTTACACTGAGTGTTTACCCGGCATCTACTCCAATATACATGGAGCTTGTGAAAAACGGAGCTGTAGCAAAGCTTCTTGAGACAGGTGCAATCGTAAAGACTGCTTTCTGCGGACCTTGCTTTGGTGCAGGAGATACACCTGCCAACAACGCATTCTCTATCCGTCATTCAACAAGAAACTTCCCTAACAGAGAGGGTTCTAAGGTACAGAACGGACAGATCAGCTCAGTGGCACTCATGGATGCACGTTCAATCGCTGCAACAGCAGCAAACAAGGGCTTCCTTACATCAGCAGCGGATATTGATGTCAACTTTACAAAGCCAAAATATTTCTTTGACAAGACTATATATGAGAACCGTGTATTTGACAGCCATGGAGTGGCAGATCCTTCAGTTGAAATCCAGTTCGGACCAAACATCAAGGACTGGCCGGCAATGAGTGCGCTTCCTGAGAATATGCTCCTTAAGGTGGTTTCAGAGATTCATGATCCTGTTACTACAACAGATGAGCTCATTCCTTCAGGAGAGACATCTTCATATCGTTCAAACCCTCTTGGACTTGCAGAGTTTGCACTTTCAAGAAAGGATCCTGAGTATGTAGGCAGAGCAAAGGAAATCCAGAAGGCCCAGAAGGCTATAGAGAGTGGTGAGTGCGCAGGAAAGGCTGTTCCTGAGGTTGCTGAAATCATGGGAGTAGTAAAGAAAAAATTCCCTGAGGCAAGCCATGAGAATATGGGCTTCGGAAGCACAATTTTTGCTGTTAAGCCGGGTGACGGCTCAGCAAGAGAGCAGGCTGCCAGCTGCCAGAAGGTACTCGGAGGCTGGGCAAATATCGCAAACGAGTATGCCACAAAGAGATACCGTTCAAACCTTATCAACTGGGGAATGCTTCCATTCATCATCGATGAGGGAGAGCTTCCGTTCCACAACCTCGACTATATCTTCCTTCCGGGAATCAAGAAGGAAATCGAGGATGCAAAGACGGAGTTTGAGGCATATGTTGTCAAGGATGGTGAATTAAAGCCATTTACACTGAAGATGGGTGAGCTCACAGATGATGAAAGAGAGATAATATTAAAGGGATGTCTCATCAACTATAATCGTAAATAAGGAGAGTTTAATCCGATGGAAGAAACCGGAAAAGCTGGTAAAAAATCAAACATTGAGATAAATGCAGATAAGGGTGCGAAGCAGAATTCGCACCCGGGGCGTGAGGAATGGCCACATCTGATCAGAATAGGTGTCATGGTATTTGTCACGTTTGCAGTCAGTATACTGTTTTTCTTTGCACTGTACAGATTTGAGGGCTTTGCAGGCATATGGAGCAAGCTGCTTGCGGCAGCAATGCCTATTATAATGGGACTTGTGCTTGCATACCTGATGAATCCTGTCATGCTGTGGCTGGAAAGATGCTTTAAAAAGCTTCTTTCCAAAAAGATGAAAAGCGAAAGCAAGCTGCGAAAGGTTTCAAGAGCTCTTGCAATCACAGGCTCGGTTATTATTCTTGTAGCGATTATTTCGCTCCTCATTGCGGCTATTGTGCCTTCTGTCATAGCAAGTATATCGGGACTTATGAAGACACTGCCAAATGATGTTGCGGCATTCATCAACATGATAAAGAACGGCAATTTCGGGGACAGCAAAATTGCTGAGCTCGCGAGCACAGGTTTACAGAATGCAACCGACTACATTGAGGATTATGCCACAGAAAAGCTGATTCCTGAGGCACAGAAGTATGTTGCACAGATTACAACCGGTGTGATTTCGGTAGTCAGAGGCTTATTTAATTTTATTATCGGAATAATCGTGATGGTCTATGTGATGAGTATTCAGGAGACTCTTGCAGGACAGAGCAAAAAGATAATATATGCTGTCTGCAAGCCAAAGACAGGCAATATCATCATTGAGACGATCAGAAAGACAAATGAGATTTTTGGAGGCTTCATAAGCGGTAAGATTATAGATTCTCTGATTATAGGTGTGATTGCATATTTCGGATGTCTGATTTTAAGGATTCCATCATCGGTGCTCGTTGCAGTGATTATCGGCGTCACAAATGTGATTCCGGTATTCGGACCGTTTATCGGTGCAATTCCATCGTTACTCATAGTAGTAATTCAGAGTCCGTGGCATGCGCTTTATCTCCTGATATTTATTGTCGTGCTGCAGCAGGTGGATGGCAATATAATAGGGCCTAAGATACTTGGCTCATCTACCGGTCTTTCGACCTTCTGGGTTATGTTTGCCATACTAATCGGCGGAGGAATGTTTGGTTTTCTTGGAATGTTACTTGGTGTTCCAACCTTTGCTGTGATATACTATATTGTGAAAAGAGTTGTTAATTATGCTCTCAGGAAAAAGAAGCTTCCTGAGGACACAAGGGATTATACAAAGACAACAGGCGTAGATACAAAAAATAATAAGCTTAAATACGAGTAGGTGAAATAAGTGGATAAATACGAATACAATCTCAAGCTGGATCAGATAAAAGCCCTAAGCGCCGAGGAGGGCTATATGAGCGCAGCAGAGATTGCGGATAGCATAAATTGGAACAAAATTAAAAATGTAAATACACTCGTTAAAATCGGCGAAATCTACGAGAAGGCCGAAAGATACCAGGATGCAAGGGACATACTTTTAATGGCCTATGACCGTTCACCAATCGGCAGGATGATTATATACAGACTGGCTGAGGTCGCCATCAAGATGGGGGATTATGATGCTGCTACAGAGTATTATGATGAGTTTGTTGAGATAGCGCCTCATGATGATATGAAGTATGTATTAAGATATGCCATCAAAAAAGGGCAGGGAGCTTCATTTGATGAGCTTATCACTATTCTTGAAGAATACAAGGATGAAGAATACACTGAGGAGTGGGCATATGAGCTTGCATATCTATACCACAAGGCCGGAAAAGCCGATAAGTGTATAGATGCCTGCGATGAGCTCATTCTGTGGTTCGGAGACGGACCATATGTGGAGCGTGCGCTGGAGCTTAAGATGCTTTATCAGCCACTTACCAAGGCTCAGGAGGAAAAGTACAGACGATTCAAGGCAGAGAAGGAAAAGCCGGCTAAGATAAAGGATGAGGCTGAGGTCACTGAGATAGGTGCCATGGAGATGGTAAAGGGCGGAGAGATAGTGCATGATGACGTAACTATTCCGCAGATTACTGTAAATCAGGAGAAGTTCAATACTGTAAATTTACAGCAGGAGATTGCCAAGGGTATGCAGCAGATCATGGAGGCCAAGGGCAAGAATGAAGTTGCTGATACGATGGATACCATCAAAAAGATAGTTGAGGATATTCCTTATCTCAAGCTCGAAAAGGAGCAGGAAGAGTATGTACAGCAGCCGGAAGAGACAGAGCATATCGCTACAGATGAAGAGATAGATGGTTCACTTAAGTTGAATTTCAAGGAGCTTTTGGGTGAAGACGCTGACGGACAGATGTCTATGGTCATGAGTGAAAAGACTCAGCTTGAGCATCAGATTACAGGACAGATGTCTATACAGGATGTGCTTGAAGAATGGGAAAAGACCAGACATGCGGCTGAAATTGCACTTAAAGAGGCTGAGCAGCAGAAACTTGAGTCAGCTAAGGCAAGAGCACTTCAGGAGGCAGGAGACATCATGGAGAGACTAAATGATGTCATTCCAAAGCTGGATGCAGGTGTCACTCCGAAGGAACTTCTTGAGGAGGAGTATTTGAAGGTCCCGGTTGATATTATAGAGCAGAAAGCTGCCGTGAAGGAGCCTGAAGAAGAGCAGAAACCGGATATGCAGGAGCTTTATGCAGAGGAGACTGTGGATGAAGTACAGGAGCCGCAGGAAGCACCGGAAGAGGCTATAGACGAAGTGCAGGAGTCACAGGAAGCACCGGAGGATACTATAGACGAAGTACAGGAGTCACAGGAAGCACCGGAAGAAGCTATAGAAGAAGTGCAGGAGTCACGGGAAGTACCGGAAGAGGCTGCAGATGAAGCAAAGGAACCGGTTGGAGAGCCGGAGGATATAATTATGGCAGAGGAGTCTGAGAAAGACGAGATACTCATGCAGCCGACTACCATGATGCCTGAAATAACAGATGATATGTTAAATGTCGATGATGATACATCAGATGATGAGACTTCACAGGAGAAAGAAAACGTTTCTGAGAAGAGAGATTTTGATCATGTGACATCATTTATCGAGCAGGAAATAGCCAAGATGACAGCAAAGAATCCGGGACTGGAGAAGAAGCTGGATATGGCTAAGACAAGAAAAATGCCGGATATTTCATTGCCGGAGGATTTAGAGAGCGAAGAAGATGACTCGAAATTGAAAGAAACAAAACATATAAAAGAGCTTACAAGCGAACAGAAAGCTATATTTTCATATTTCATACCGGTAAAGGGTATGGAGGATCAGATCTGCAAGGCATATAATGCAGTGCTTGATCATTTCAACAGGAAAGAAAACGCATCCACAGGCAACCTGATTATACAGGGAGAGCAGGGTTGCGGAAAGACAATGCTTGCTACAAGCTTTATAAAGGTATTACAAAAAGATGGTGAACAGCTTACAGGAAAGATGGGCAAGATTGATGCTGCCGCACTCAATAAAAAGGATGTGCAGCAGGTAGTCAGAAAGATAACAGGAGGCTGTCTCATCATAGAAAGAGCCGGTGATATCGACCGCAGCATAGCTGCCCAGCTATCATTTTTGATGGAGCATGATATTACAGGAACACTCTATATACTTGAGGATACATCAAAGGGTATAAAGAAGGCTCTCTCAATGGATGAGGGCTTTGCATCCAAGTTCACGGAAAAGATATCGGTTCCTATTTTTACAAATGATGAACTCGTATTGTTTGCCAAATCGTACTCTGCAGAGCTTGGGTACAAGATAGATGAGATGGCTATTCTGGCATTGCATAACAGAATCAGCAATATTGAGAGGATAGACCAGGCTACCACTCTGACAGAGGTCAAGGATATAATTGACGAGGCCATAGACAGGGAGGCTCACAGCGGACTTAAGAAGGCTATAAGTATTCTGACAGCCAGGCGATATACAGATGATGACCGAATTGTACTCAAAGAGGATCATTTCAGGGAAAAATAAATACTTATGGGGGGTATATATATGTGTAATTTTACAGCAATGGATTGTTACCTGTTTTGGTCAGGCAACACACTATGATATCTACAAGAAGATGGGTGCTCACTTAGCTGAGCGTAAAGGAAAAAAAGGAGTGTGCTTTGACGTCTGGGCGCCACATGCGAGGGAAGTATACGTGTTTGGTGAGTTTAACGACTGGAATGAGACCAGTCATGAGATGAAGCGTGTAGAGCCGGAAACCATGGGAGTGTATGAGCTTTTTGTACCGGGAGCGCAAAAGGGTCAGATGTATAAGTTTATTATAGTCACTGAACAGGGTGATAAGCTGTACAAGGCGGATCCATACGCAAACTACGCAGAGCTTCGTCCGGGAACAGCGTCAATCATCACAGATATCGAGCACTTCACATGGACTGACAAAGAGTGGATGGATAAGAGAGCAGCAAAGTCAGATGCTGATGTATATTCTTCACCTATGGCTATATATGAGTGTCATCCGGGCTCATGGATGAGACATCCGGGCAGGGATGATGAGGGCTTTTATACATACAGGGAGCTTGCAAAATCACTCATATCCTATGTGAAAACTATGGGATATACACATATTGAGCTTATGGGTATTTCAGAGTATCCGTTTGATGGCTCATGGGGATATCAGGTGACAGGCTACTATGCACCTACATCGAGGTATGGAGAGCCTGAGGATTTTGCATACTTTGTTGATCAGTGCCATAAAAATAATATCGGAGTAATCCTCGACTGGGTACCTGCACATTTCCCAAAGGATGCGCATGGACTTGCCAATTTCGATGGAACAGCCACATATGAGTATGCAGACCCAAGAAAGGGAGAGCATCCCGACTGGGGCACAAAGATATTTGACTACGGTAAGAATGAAGTAAAGAACTTCCTTATCGGAAGTGCACTTATGTGGATAGAAAATTACCACGTAGACGGACTCCGTGTGGATGCAGTTGCGTCAATGCTTTATCTTGACTATGGAAAGAACGACGGACAGTGGGTGCCAAACAAGTTTGGAGGAAATAAGAACCTCGAGGCAGTAGAGTTTTTCAAGCATATCAATACACTCATACTTGGAAGAAATCACGGAACTGTAATGATAGCCGAAGAGTCTACCGCATGGCCAAAGGTAACAGGCAAGGTAGAGGAAGACGGACTGAACTTCAGCTACAAATGGAACATGGGATGGATGCATGACTTCCTTGATTATATGAAGCTGGATCCATATTTCCGTAAAAATAACCACAACAAGATGACATTTGCGATGAGCTATAATGAGAGTGAGAAATATATTCTGGTACTGTCACATGATGAGGTGGTACATCTGAAGTGTTCTATGCTCAACAAAATGCCGGGCTTAGAAGGGGATAAATTCAAGAACCTCATGGCAGGATATGCATTTATGATGGGACACTGTGGAAAGAAGCTTCTTTTCATGGGACAGGAGTTTGCACAGAAGCAGGAGTGGAGTGAGGAAAGAGAACTCGACTGGTATCTGCTTGAGAATCCGGAGCATAAAAAGATCCAGAACTGGGTAAAGGAGCTGCTTCACCTCTATAGGAGAAACCGCTGTCTGTATGAGCTGGATTCAAGCTGGGAAGGCTTTGAATGGATAAATGCAAACGATGCAGACAGAAGCATCTTCAGCTTTATCAGAAAGAGTAAGGATGGCAAGAATAATATGCTCTTTGTCATCAATTTCACACCGGTAGAGAGACCTGATTACAGAGTCGGAGTGCCAAAGCACAAGACATATCAGCTCGTTTTAGATAGTGAGGATCCTAAGTTTACCGGCAAAACGGTACAAGCGCCTGTAAAGAAGGCTGCAAAGGGCAGAGGCAAGGCAGCAAAACAGTCATATAAGAAGCTGGACTATAAGGCAGTCAAATCAGAGTGTGACGGCAGACCATTTTCATTTGCTTATCCACTTGCGCCTTACGGAGTTGCTGTATTTAAATACTAATATACCGGTAAACAGCAGGGTAAAGGACCGCGCCAATTTAAGGCGCGGTCTTTATTTTTGCGTATTATATGTCGATATATAATAAAAAGATAACTATTCAGAACCACCCCCTCACATATGAGAAAAAAATATCCATAAATAAAGGCTGCAGAGATGGTATATATGCAGGGCACGGAGCAGGAAATATGCAGATAGAGAATTTGATTAATAAAAGCACAGATACGAAAAATACGGACACAAAAACCATAAATGACATGACAACGGGTATGCGTGTGTCAGACTACATAAAGACAGACAGTAGTGACAATATGTCAAAAAAGGCGGCTGTTGTCGGTTCGTCAAACTCTGTTGATATGTCGGATACGATATATGCAAGACCACAGGCTAAAAATGAAGCCGGGAACAGCGATGACACAGATATGGCAGAAAATCTGCTAAATGACATGAATCAGACCTCAGAAAACAGGCGAAATGATATGATTGTCACTGCAAGCACCACCACGAGTGATGATTACAAAGCTGCAAAGGATGACGGCTACGATGTCATTGTCACTGAGACCGATAAGATAAAAGCAGTGCTGGCAAAGGCAGGTGTAGATATATCCATATATGGAGATGATCTGAGCATGGAGCAGCTTACAGACATCACGGGAAGCCAGACTGAAGCGGCCATGCTTGTCAATCAGATGAAAGCATATGATATTCCTGCTACAGATGATAATATAAAGGCAGGTACAGATGCCATAGACCGGGCAAAGAGCCTTACAAATATATCCAATGAGACAAAGGCATATCTGGTCAGAAATAACATGAATCCGACGGTTTCCAATGTATACAAGGCTACGTACAGCAGCAGTCAGGTACAAGATTACAGGCAGAAAACCAAAATGACGGAGATATCAGATGAGCTGTTTGAGGAGCTTAAGCCACAGCTTAAACAGATATTAGAGGAAGCTCATATAGACAGTAGTGATGAGAATCTGAATCAGTGCAGATGGCTGATAGATGAAGATATAGCCGTTACACCTGATAATGTGCTGCTTGCGAATCAGGTAGACTGCATCAACGCAGCAGAAGAAAATGTGAGCAGTGATTTTTATGCAAGGGCAGTGACAGAAGCACTGGCAATGGGAAAAAAGGCTACAGATGCCACTATGTCACAAGATGGTCTGACATTTGACATGGCAAAGAAAGCCTGTGATGTATTAGGTGAGGCGACCGCAGATGACATTGTCACATTAGAGTCAGATAACATACCTGTCACGATAGAGAATCTGTCAAAGCTTATAGCTGCAAGAGGCAAGGATAGTGCAGCATCGCAAGCCTCAGCGAATAAAGCTGCGGATAATCAGATTACAGACAGCCGGGAAGCAAGGCTTGTGACAGCTCAAAGAAAGCTTGAGGAAGCGAGACTTTCCATGACAGCAGAAGCCAACCTTTCACTCATAAAAAAAGGAGTTTCAATAGACACAGAGCCTATTGAACGTGTAGTGGAGCTGCTTAAGCAGCAGGAAAATAAATACTACGGAGCGCTGTTTGGTGAGAGCAGTGTAGAGGCATCTGATGATAGGGTACGTATGTACAATAATGTCTGTGATATTTTTCAATCAGATGAAGCAGCAGCCGGCGTATGTACTGACCCTGGAATCCGCTGATGACACTGTGTATGAGCTGTATACAGCAGGCAAAGCAATGAAGCAGTCATTAGAAGCAGCAGCCTCAGGATATGAGACTCTTATGACATCACCGCGGGCAGATATGGGAGATAGTATGTCAAAAGCATTTCAGAATGTGGATGATATACTTAAAGAGCTTCAGATAGATACATCTGAAAGCAATCGCAGGGCTGTGCGGATACTTGCGTACAATAGTACCGACATCACAGAGGACAATATAAAGCAGATAAAGTCTGTAGATGAGCAGGTGCAGAGAGCATTCAGCGATATGACACCGGCGGTGACGATTGAGATGATAAAAAGAGGCATATCACCGCTTGATATGAGCATGAGTGACATAAGTGACACTGCCAGACGGATAAAATCAGAAAATCCTGACGAAAAGGATGAGAAATTCAGCGAGTTTCTCTGGAAGCTTGAAAAGAAAAATGAAATCTCAGAGGAGGAAAGAGACTCATATATAGGCATATACAGGCTTATTTCACAGGTGGAGCAGTCAGATGGTGCTGTGATAGGCTCACTTGTTAATCAGGGAGCAGATATTACAATGAAAAATCTGCTTACAGCGGTCCGGGTACGAGGAAAGAGTGCCATGGACTATAAGGTGGACGATACCTTTGCCGGAGTGGACAGTGTAAGCAGTGGCATTAAAATTGACTCACAGATAGAAAGCGCATATCATACAAACTGCCTAAGGGATGTGCTTGATACACTTTCACCTGAGAAAATGGAGTTTATGCAGTATGACAGCTGGCTTGATATGACTCCGGAGCAGTTAAGGCAGGCTGTATATGAGGCAGACGAGGATAACGCACTGTCAGAGCAATATGCCACAGAACAGCTAAGACAGTTCAATCAGGCAGTTTCGGTGCCTGAGAACGTATATGCTTTTCTAGAGAAATATGATGTAAAAACAACCGCGGTAAACCTCATGGCTGCGTCACGGCTAATGAAAAATCCGTCAGAGGCAGTAAGAAATCTCTGGGAGCGTGGAGACAGTGCTACGGCAAGGGCTCTTTTGGATGAGACTCTCAGACGGTTTTCTGAGTCGGTCAAAAATCCAAAGGAGCTTGCGCAGGCGCAGGAAACGCTGGCTGATACAGCAGAGCATGTTATGGATTCGATGATTATAGAGGATAGGCACACCGGTTCAATAGACCTCAGACAGATGAAGCTATTATGCAGTCAGCTAAGGATAGCTTCAAATATGTCGAGACAGGAAAACTATATTGTACCAATAGAGACTGCAGACGGGGTCACAGGTATGAAGCTTAGTATAGTAAGAGGCGAGGATAAAAAGGGCATGGTTGACATATTCCTTGAGGATAAAAAATGCGGCAGAGTAGCTGCATATTTTGAGGCAAAGGAAAACTCAGTATCTGCTATGATAGTCACAGACGATGAGCAGACTAAAAAGCTGTTTGAAGATAATATCACTATGTTTGAGGCAGGAATAAGTGATGGTGAACAGCGTGTGCGCATAGATGTGGCACTGGAGCATGATATATCTGCAAAAGAGTCTAAGATGTCAGATATGAAATCGAATACTGAGTCAGATAATGAGACTAAAAAGCAGCTTGATGGCAGTGAAAGTGTCCAGACAACCAGACTATATCACATCGCAGAGCAGTTTATTGTAAATGTCCAGAGGGTGATTGCGCAAGATAGTCTGTAACACCGATATATATTGCATGTGCCAGGTCATCCTGATAGTTTTTGTCAGTAAGAAGAAGTGTCTCAGCAGGATTACTCAAGAATCCACATTCTACGATTACGGTCGGGGATGTGGATTTTTTAAGTATAAAGTATTCTTTATTGGGCTTAATGCTTCGTGGCTTTGCGACACAAAGAGAAGTGTTTAAAGCTCCAAGGACAGAGGATGCGAGCTCTTTTCCTGCATCAGAGGCTTCATAATAGAATACCTGTGGACCGCAGCTTGAATTGTCCTCAAAGCTGTTTTGATGGATACTGATGCTGACTGCCACATTGCTTTTAGACATCAGGGCAGTTCTCTTTGTGAGATCATCTGTCTTTGGATGCTTGGAATTATCCGGGGCGAGGTCGCAGTCGGTGGTTCTGGTCATGACAACAGTAAAGCCTCTGTTTTCAAACAGCTGTTTAAGAGCCATTGCAATACTGAGGTTGACATCCTTTTCCATGACGCCGGAGGTGGAAATCTTACCGGGATCACTTCCACCATGTGCTGGTTGTAGTTTACGCAAATTGTGATATGTATTCCCCAGTATATATGGGGAGTTAGAAATGTATTGAGATTAGATAGCCTTTTTCTCCAAGTCCTCACAGTAAACGCTTGAAAATAAATGTTCCAGTTCATTTCCGAAGTTGTATGAGATTTTAAGTTTGCGGTTTTCATAAACTGTTATCTGGTCTATCATTTCCACAATAATATCTCTATCTAATTCTTCAATGTCTTTCAGTTCCAACAACCGCCTTAAACCACGGTGTTTCAAAAACATCTTCTGTTACACTTTCCTTTTCTTTTCTTCCAGCGTTTCAATCTGTTTGGAGTAAAGCGTTTCTTTTTGTTGATAGTCCTCTCGATAAGAAAGAAATTCTTCTTTAGAAATCAGTTCGTCTTTGTAATCTTCATAAATTGACTTTTTCAGTTTCTTTACTCTTTCAAGTTCTGTTTTTAACTTTGTCAGTTCTATGTCAGTTGATTTTCTGATTTTTGTTGCTGTGAAAGATTGTGATTTTACAAGCTCCTGCAAATTCTCTACATTGCGGATAATCTGCTTTAAATCGCCCAGCACAATATCATTCAATACTTGAAATGGGAGAGTATGCGGAGTGCAATAGTCCTTTCCACTTCTTTTGTAAGTTCCACAATAGAATGAATAAGACCTGCTTCCGTCTGCACGTCGCCAGAAATTTTTCATCATTGCCCGACCACAATCGCCACACTTTATAAAGCCTGCAAAGATATTTTTATTTGTTTCCAAGTCAATATCCCTATGCTTCTTTGTCAGCAGTTTTTGTACCTTATCCCACAGTTGACGGTCTATAATCGGTTCATGCGTATTTTCAACTCTTATCCAGTTTTCTTTCTCAACTGGTCGCTGTTTGCTTCTCATACGCTGATGTTTCTTCCCTTGTATCATGTTGCCGATATACATTTCATTTTTCAACATGATATTTACTGTTGAATACGTCCAATAGGAAGTTTTCTCCAAACGGTTGCAATTTTTATAATTTTCACCGTTGAGCTTTTTATATTCCGACGGACAAAGGATACCCTCTGCATTTAGTATTTTTGCAATGCTTTGTTTTCCTATTCCTTGTGCATACATAGTAAATACTCGTTTTACAACTTCGGACGCATATTCATCAATCACAAGTTTATTCTTATTTGCAGGAGATTTCTTATAGCCATAGCTTGTAAATGCTCCGATAAATTCTCCTGCTTTCTGCTTTGATTTTACAGTCGCTTGAACTTTATTAGAAATATCTCTGGCATACTGTTCGTTAAATATATTTTTAATAGGAAGTAACATATCGTATGCCTGCTTCATACTATCAATATTATCTGTTACAGAAATAAAACGAACATTAAGCTCTGGAAATATTCTTTCCAAATATCGCCCCGTATCAATGTAATCTCGTCCAAAACGGGAAAGGTCTTTTACAACAACACAATTTACCTTGTTATCTTCAATGTCAGCAATCATTCTATGAAAGTCTGGTCTATCGAAATTCGTTCCCGTAAAACCGTCATCAATATAAACATCATATAAGATAAAGTCATCATGCTTATTCACATATTCTGTTAAAAAGTTTTCTCTGATTTCCTACACTATCGCTTTCTTCCTTATCTCCGTCCTCTCGTGATAATCTGATATAAATAGCTACGTTAAATAAGCTTGAACCTTTTTGATAAATCATTTTTCCACCTATTCAACTGCCGTACCTATAATAATATCATACAATAAAGTACGGCTTCTTTCCATGATTTTCAAAGGTTTTCCCCTCTTGATATGCGTTTTTTAATATGAGATTTCACGATACGGATAAGTAATTCTTCTACAGAAAATTTACATAAAAATTCTCGTTCTACAATATATTGTGCAGGTTTTTTTTTTAGTCAATGTATCAGCTCCCTTAATCAACTATCTATTCTCAACATACGCACATAGGCTTATCCAATATGCGTATTTTTCACAATGTTACAGAAGCAAACAGATGGTATTGGAAAGCTTTGTTAGTATCTCAACTATTCCCATTCTTGTGGGCAGAACTGCACCATATCGGTACGGAAAGGTGTGATTTGTTGCAGGAATTTGAAAAGATTTGAAAAAATTTTCGGATACAAAAAAGCCCGCACAAAACATGAATTTTGTGCGAGCTACTGGGATAGTGTATTTAATTGTAGATAGTATGCTGTTAAATCAGATTTGAATATATCGAATTGTACTTAAAGCTTAAAGGCACATTCATCACTCCATTTTTGGTTTGGATGTTTCAATGTAATAAATATGTTCCTTGTTCCACTGTTTTAAACAAAACAAAATTCGATAACAGCCAAAGCAATATTATATGTATGGGATAGAAAATATAAAAGAGATATTTACACTTTTTTCCTCGTTGATGATTGTATGATAGTATTAGCGGAAGAGCAAGAACCATAATCCACTGATACTGAATTGTAAATATATTCCCTCCTACATCCATAGGAGAAATTCCACCTATTATAGACAATAGATATTCCATACCATGGGAAAGCCCTGTTCCTATTATCGGAATTAATTCCTTGATTTTCCATAAAATAATGGGAACAATATTAGTGGACATAAAAAACATATACACAACAACAAATATCATATACGACAGAATAAGTCTTTTCTTGTTGTCATAAGCTAAATACATTATAATTCCTAAAACAACAAAAATAAGTCCCCCTTCCGTTGTAAACACACTTCCCAAAAGAGCTGGTATCAAATAGAAGCATATTGTTTCCGTATACATATTACTAATTGAACTCAGATAACCACATACTATACATACAATAACTTGATAAGCAATATATAAACTTAGTACTTTTATCCAGGAAACAGCCTTTTGGTTTTTTCTTATTTCTAAGATTTCACATATGCATGCAACGATAAATAATGTTCTAAAGAAATTTAATTCAATTTGTGTACTCATTTGAATAACAGCCATCACAATACTTGCTAAATATAGCCTCAATATATACATCCGCTTAGAACTAGTATACTTTACGCCATTAACAACACCAAAAATAAAAATAGGTGCAGCGATTCGTCCTATCCAATGTAACGGCAAAGACATTGGCAAATCAGGAAAGAAATAAGCTATATGGTCTAAAAACATAGCAATCATAGCTATTATTTTTAACTGAAATATATTCATTAACAATACTCCTTGATTTTATTTTAAAAATATGATATTATAAATTAATCAAAAAAACAAGGTGAAAGGAGAAATTTCATGTGTAAGATATCCAAAAAAATATTTTCGCTTCTTTATTGGCAGTGTCTATGATTTTCACAATGATGTCGACAACTGTTGTTCATGCTCAGTCAGTTAAAGATGGAAGTAATGAGGTAACCGTTACACCAAATGTTGGAGTTTCTTATGTTTCTCCAGAAGAAACTATTGAAACAAGAGGTACATCAAGACCTAGTAAGGTATGGAACATCAAGAGTAAAGGGCAATACGATTTTGCTGGTTCCTCTCATTATCAAAACTTGTATACTAATTATAAGTTTACAGGAAAAACGAGTTATAAGGTTTATGTAGAGAACACCGGAGATAATCCAATTACTGTGACAGCTAAAAGGCTTACTAAGACTTATGGCTCTACAAAAATTAGTGCTGGTAAAACTGGTTCTTTTGAGTTTTCTAATATTAAAAGCGATACTGAGTTTTATATTGTTTTTGAAGGAAATGGATACTCATTTAGCGGATATGTAAAATAACTTAAATACAGAAGAGAGTAAACGTTATGCTTGCTCTCTTTTTATATTAGAATCCTCCAGCTGCTACCCCTATGTAGAACAAGCTCATACTGCGATACCTGAGTCGCCTTTGTCTGATTATTAAGAAATTATACGGCAACGCGTGCTTTCACATTGCTTGTCTGTTCTCTCTTAAATTTCTTCTTTTTCTTATATTTTCGTTGTTTTCATCACTTGCGTTATCTACAACCTCCATGCCCCGGGTCAATTACAATAACGGTGGAATTAGTGTTTTTGCCGGTATTTTTTGCAAGAGCACAGACACCTCTTCCGAGGTAGAAGGACAGAATAAAGAGAGCTAAAATAAGACAGTATTTGTTTTTCTTAATAATGTACATATATTTTTTCATATAAGATACCTATAAAAAACCCGATGCACATAGAAGGCATCGGGTGTGTTTGTATATTATATGATTGGCTGATATCATTTATAACCTATAAAAGGTACAGAGTTAGACTGTAGCTGTAAAGGTACGGCCTCTTTCAGTAAGCCTTAAGCAATCAGTCCAGATATTTGATAACAGTATCCCAGACAGATGAATTCTCAAAGCCAAGCTTCCAGAATGCTGCACCGGCGAGCTTATTGCCGTCGACGAGCTTGAGCCTTTTCTCTAAAGATGTACTGTCCTCGAGCCATACCTTGTACAGCTTGTTGGATGCAGACCACTCAGCGTAGTTCTGACCGGATTCCTCATCAAGAGCAGCAGTGGCATTGTTTGTGGCAAGCTGTGCTGCAGCTGCGTCCATACTATATACCTGTGAGGCAACAGTGTACTTTGACTGATCCTCGGTATCGGTTACGGCATCATCGTCCTCCTTTGGAGTGAGCTCCCATATTCTGGTATAAAAAGGCATGCCGAGAATAATCTGGTCAGCGGGAACCTCCTTCAGAGTGGATTCAACACCCTCAGTTACCCACGGAATGGAAGAAACTGAGCCGGCATCAGAGCCCTTATAGTGTTCATCGTATCCCATAATCACAATATAATCGGCAAACTTTGCCATATCAGAGCGATTGAAGAACTTGTTGAAGCTGGCAGGTACTGTGACATCAACTGAAAGTGATATACCGTTATTGTGACACTTTATGGAGAGCTCTCTGATAAACTCGATGTAAGAGTCTCCATATGCTGCTTCTGTGATATTTTCAAAGTCAATATTTACACCATCAAGCTCATAGTTAAATGCAGCCGACATAATCTGATTGATAAGGGTAGTTCTCGTGGATGTATGTGTGAGCACATATGCTGCATCTACATCAGTATTTTCTAAGTTGCTGAACAGTCCCCATACCTCGATGCCCTGGGAATGGCAGTAGCTGACATAATCCTTGCTTGCTATATCTGCCAGATTACCGTTGTTGTCATTTAAATAAAACCAAGTTGGTGACATTACATTTATGCCCTTGGTTGATGAAATTACCTGGGGCACTTTACTGTTTGCTGACTGGCTTGTTACCTGATTCCAGGCAAGACATATATCCTTATCCTTCTTGATATGCGTAAAGGTCTCTTCCTCATAGTCAGGATTCGTAAGCTTAGTTTTTTTGCTCTCGGACAGAGCCTTGCGCTTTATATATCCAATAACACCATCCTCAGTGGCAACCTTATCCCATTTGTCACCGGAATCAAGAATAGTAATCTTGTCATCCTTTTTCACCTCTTTTAGAATAGGGCTCTTTATGCCGCCCTTCACGCGGACCTGGGTAGAGTTGCTGACAGTTGCACTGTCTATTTCATCCCATTTGCTTGTGATGACGATGCGTGCCGGGTCATCATATGACTTAAATGTGATATTGGAGTACTGTTTTACATAGTCTAAAGCGATAAGCGCAGAGTCAGAGGTGGCTTTTACAATCGGATAGCCAAAGTCATTGGTCTGCTTGGTGACACTGTAGCTATTGCTGTCAGCCGCCGCTGAGATGATATCAGATGCGGTTGTGTAAAGAAGCACATTCTCATTTGCATCCCAGTAAAATCTGGAATTTAATGAGTCGTGAACAAATTTGTAATCAACGTATATTTTTTTATCTATTATTTTAGCCTTGTAATCGGATACCTCATTATCTACAATGAGAGCAACCTCATCATCAGAAGAGATATTGAAATACTCTTTAAGATCCTCTGTCTTTTTCGTAGGGGTGTATTTATTGATAAGAGCAGTTATACCCATTATTATTACAACGAGGATAATAAGTCCGGTTACTATAAGTGCAGGCAATAATTTCTTTTTCATGTGTAAAAATCCTTTCCTATTATTTGGTGTCGAAATTGCTTAAGCTAATTATACCATTGTGAAAAAGCATATTCAAATAATATGAAATAAATTTGTAATAAATTAAGAAATTTGTTTATGCATTTTGGCGCGGAAGGAGCAAAAGCTTCCCCCGCGCACATAGCTTTCTTTTTAAAATATGTCTTTTGGTTGTCTTTTTGCATTTAAACGGGGTAAAGAACCAAAAATATGCTGACATCGATTTCTTGTATAATTGAGAAAAAATGATATTAATCATTAATTATTGACAGTTTATAGAAATTGATATTTCCGGAGCTTTCCACACCCAATTTAATTGCTGATTTTTAGTTTCGTTTAATTTGATAAAATATCTGTAAAAATTCCAATATATAAATATAGTTTATTCTTCTATAAAAATACCTCCGTCTATATATAATGATTATGAGTAAAAACTGATAAGTAACAAATGGCCCTATGTCATGAAGCGCTCTGTGGCATTAAAAGTATAAGCCCTCCGAAGGCTTCGGACATAAAATTGATAAACAGCTGGTTAAAGATGTCATTTTGCATCGTGATATTAATTCCTTTCTGATATCTTATCCAGAGTGCCAAACAGGCTGGTATTTATGAGGAACGGGTCCTCTAAGTAAGGAAAGCCTACCACCGGATACTTAAAATGTTTATGGTTAATTGTCTTTTTCTTTTCCACGAGATTAAACAATATTTTTACGCTTTCTGAATCAGTTATTTTATTTGAATTGAATAGCTCGATAATTCTGTTCAAAGCGCCCCGGTTCCATTTACTTATTGTACACACAGCGATTCTTACGTCACACCTCATAAATTCCTTTAAGGTGTTTGGATTAAGTATGCCGAAATCAATAATCACACGCTCGTATCTCATGTTTAAAATCTCAGTTAGTGTGGACATGACTGCGTGAGGAAAGAAATCTACATTCTTATAAGTAAAAACCTTTTCGTCTGCTGTCTTTGACAGTGAAAGAATTTCGTGTGTACCATTCAGCTCAACATAGGCGGTTCTATACATGCATTTATTGCTCATATAATTACAAAGAGCAAGGCTTATATGTGTTGTGCCTACATTGTGAACGCTGCCACAGACCCCAACTAACTGTGGTGCAGAATGGACTTTCTTAAATATCCTTTTAAAGTGTCTGATAGTGATGCTCCTCCCTTTAGTTCTAACAGCTTTTGAATCAGCGTTTCCTTTTGAACTGAGCTCTTAAACATATCGCTGTCATAAGGAAAGTGATAAACACTGCAATTAAGTAGTGGCGCAATCGCGGAGGCATCCTGTCTGCTGCACATATTACATATAACACTCAGGGAAGCTGTCATTTTTTTGAGAATAGAATGATTCCTGTAGATATCATTCAGATGCCAAAAGCTGCCGTTACATACATATAATACGAGATCCATGTCATATATTTTCTCGTTGCACACATCAGTGCCAAGGTCGTATATCTGTATAGCATCCTTTGGAATATTAAACTGTATACCGTCACTGTAGTCGGGTATGCCCTGAAAGCTTTTGTAATAATAATATCCGTTTTTCTGCTTAAAAATCTGCAGTCCGTCGTGATTACCATGGCAAAGTACGCTTTTTGCTGAGTCTATGTAGATACCATGATATCCAAGGATATTGAGTTCGCAGGTGAGTGAAACGGCCACGTGGGTGGAGCCGCAGCCTCTGTGACTGCCTAAAACTGCTATTTTGTGTATGAGATGTGGCTGACCGGTTAATTTTTGAATTTCCTGTATTTCCTGATATAGCTCTGCGACAGTCACGTAACGCAGTGATGCATCAGATGTTGTTGCTTTTTGGATAATATGCTGAAACTTATGGGAAAAGCTGTCTGGGGTAAAGGTCAGTATATACTGCAGAAGCTGACCTAAGCTGTAAATGTCTGCCGCCGGTGTAATTGTATCCTCGGTAAAGCATTCGGGGGCAGAGAATTCTATATTCCCATAGTGATTGAAGTTATTTCCATCCTGGATAACATATGCCGATACGCCAAAATCGATAAGCTTAAGCTTATTGTGGCATACTATAATATGCTCCGGTTTAAGGTCCCTGTAAATAATGGGAGTAGATATCTGTGTATGCAGATAGATAAAAACATTGCATAATTGTTCACAAATATTAAAAAATAAACCTGGGGAAATTAACTGCTGATGAAGCAAAAATGAATCTAACGTCTCGCCGTCGATATATTCCTCGACGATATAGTAAAAAGCATTGTCCTCTTCGAAGTCAAATATACGTGGTATAGACGGATGCTCAAGAGACTTGAGTAGTCTTGCTTCTGATAATGCGGATTCGGCGAAAGCAGAAGCTTTAGGAACTTTCTTTAGAGCTCTCTCCTGATCCATAGATATGTGTCTGACAAGCGTAACGCTACCGGAGCTGCCGGTTCCGAGATCTTTAATCATCTCATATTTGTCAAACAAAGAATGATTTGTATTTTTCATACGCTCCTTTTGGGTCGAGCGCACATCTCATGGATAACTTATAACATACCTGTAAAATAATTGCAACAATTTTATTTTAATAGGCCTCGCGCTTACAATATGACCGGT
>ENA-OQIA01000055-OQIA01000055.1-human-gut-metagenome-genome-assembly--contig:-NODE-55-length-29350-cov-4.324128_pt1 | contig 29350 bp, 30 predicted proteins | sample MGYA00242571_ERZ504735 | MGnify/ENA primary metagenome ERZ504735 (study PRJEB26092, sample SAMD00036442) | human gut metagenome | host: Homo sapiens | study: EMG produced TPA metagenomics assembly of...
GTTACCGGAGTTGATACCCTCGTGGATCTTGGCGAATGTAATATCCTTTTTGGGTTTTGGTTTCTTCTTTCCATCTTCGGAGCTTGTCAACCTTTGGCTCCGGCAATGGCATATTGCGACTTGTGTTATAATTTGCCTCGCTGAGTCTCGGTTTTCCCGGTTTCCCGTCTTTCTTCTCCTCAGTGGTATGCTCATCCTTGGTCATGTAGTTGGCTAGCTTTGTGAAATCCTCGTCATAGTATTTGCTATTCTTGATTTCAATGGACCAGGTTCCTCCCTTTGTCCATGCCTTTGTGATGATACTGGCTGTGTCTCCAATCTCATTGATGACCAGATGAATGTGCCAGGCTCCCTTTGTGCCTCTCTCTATGTTTCTTATCCAGAAAACCTCATATCCTCGCTTTTTGAACTCACGTCTCACGTATCTCATGGCTTTCTGAAAATCTTTCAATGCCGCCTGCATATCTGGTGGCCTGTTTCTCACTTCATAGGTCCATGTCGCAAAGATGTCTCCCTCACGGAAATACTCCAGCATTCTCTGTCTGCACCTCTTGGCTTTGTTCTGAGCATTGACCGCCCTCATCTGTTCCTCTGTCGGTTTGGCTCTCTTTGCCCTCCCTGTTCCAGGACCTCCATACCTACCATCATGGAACTCCTCTACATCAATGACATCTCCCTGTCTGAACCTGTATCTCTTTCTCTTAACCATAGTCTCTGTGTCCTATCTTTAATATCTTTATCAAGTCCGAACGGGGTCAGCTCATGCCCCGTTTTTCTTGACTTTTTCGGCCCACAATGGTACTATGATTCTAGGTTATTCACGTTTATTGTGAACCGGCTGGCGTCTCCGAAACGTCAGCTTTTTTATTGCTCAAATTACTGCCTCCACGGTTACTCCGAACTCTTTCGCTACCTGTTCGGCATATTCCCGGCATTCTTCCAGACTTCCGGATCTGCAGATCATATATCCAACCTCTCCGGATGGAAATGTCACAGGTCCGCTCCATCTGATAATCTTCACAGGATTCTCTCCCATTACATGTCTACTCATTGATTTATCCTTTCGGCGGCGCTCTTATCATGTTGACCGCTCTCCTTTGTTCGGCTCTTGTATACCGTGTTTGCCTTTTCACATTAAAAAGGACGAAAACCTGTTGAACATCCACACTCTCTCTGGTTTGGAGTGACCACCGCCATTTTTTCACGGTACCTATGCGCCAGCTGTTGGCTTGCTGTGCATATTCGCGGATGCCTTTCCGCGGATTGCGCTCTGCCGGAATCGGACCGGCCTATGGACTGCCCATGCAGAGAGCGCTCTTTCTTTTCCTCATTATTTCCGTTTTGCCATTACCAGTGCGATCACTACCACTGTAGTGCACCCAGAAAAGCTCCTGACTGCCATTCCACTCAGGAAAATCCCTACTCCTCCCATGGCTCATCCTCCTCATCTTCGTCATCATATAAATCCATCTCATCGAAAGCTCCGTTTGCGGCCATGAACATTATCAGCCACCCCCCGCCGATCACAACCATGCAGATCTGCACCGGATACCAGTCCGGTCCCCATTCTGGCATCTCTGTGATCCCGACTCCGCACAATACCAAGTATGCCGCCATGATTGCCATGGCCGTCAAAATCCATCCTCGGATTTTTCCCGCGATTCTCCGCATCTTTCGTCTCTGTTTTCTGTTCATCTTTTCTCCTTTTTGCGCCCGCGCAATTAGATTTCTCTCTGTGCTTTTTCTGCACTATACGTTTCTTTAGTGGCTCCGCATCGTGTAAATTCTTTATAGATCGTATCTCTATGAACGCCGATCTCATTGGCTATATCAGCCACTTTTTTTCCAGCCTTGCTCATTCTCTCAATAATTACTCTGTCCTCATACCGGAGTCTCTTTGTTTTTTTTCTTGCCACTATGTTCACATCCTTTCCGAAAATAAATAAGCGTGCAAGAGCTTGTTTTTCACTCTTGCACGCTTTCTTTTTCTCGCCGTAAATAAAAAAGAAATCCGGCAAGAGATTTTTCTATCTCTTGTCGAATTTCATTCTACAATATATCAATTTTTTTTATTATTTTTTTTAAAATGGCTGCCGGTCAGCTTAAAAAGAGCTTCCCGGCAGGCATTTTTATCCGTATGCGTTGCAATTGAACGCCTATACTCTAGATCACCTTCACAAGCATCTCTTTCATGGCGCGAAGAGCCTTACCTCGATGGCTTATGGCATTCTTCTGCTGTGGAGTAAGCTCTGCAGAAGAGCAGCCGTACTCATCTAAATAGAATATAGGATCATAACCAAAGCCGTTGGCTCCCGCTATCTCCCATCCTATATAGCCCTCCATAGTCTGTCTGGTCACAAGTTCCTTTCCATCAGGCAGCACTGCGGCGATAGCACACACAAAGCGGGCTGTACGCTTCTCCTTTGGCACACCGTCAAGGCGTTCTATAAGGTTATTATTCTTTATATCATAGGAAGTATCCTCGCCCATATAGCGCGCTGAATATACTCCCGGTTCCTTATTCAGATAGTCAATCTCAAGTCCTGAGTCGTCTGCGAGAACAATTGCATCTGTGTGTGCCGCTATTGCGCGTGCCTTAATCAGCGCATTGTCTTCAAAGGTCTTTCCATCCTCCACTATATCCACATTGATACCTGCTTCCTTCATTGAACGGATATCCACGTCACAGTCTGAAAGTATCTCTTTGATTTCTCTGAGCTTATCCTTGTTTCCTGTTGCAAATATGATTTTTGTCATAATATATTTCCTTCCTCCAGTGCTTTTGCCATATCATCTGTTATCAGAAAATGCCTTTATACAGAGGTTACAATCCTGTTTTTCCTTTACATTGATATATGCCACACCATCATAGCTGATATAGCCCTCGCCATCATCCAGATTGACCGTAGACATGTATGCTTCTCCCGAGTTGTACTCTATAGCCATCGGATGAGTCGAGCCCGGTGTATTTATATAAAGTACAATGGCATAACGCTCACCGGACTCCAAATCAACAGGCTCATCAAAATCAACAGTGTAATAGCCTGCATTTTTTAGTGACCCCTCAGCCACCAGCGTCTTATTTTTAAAAGAATACTCATTCTCAAAATTCTTAACTACATACAGCTTGTACGAGGTATCCGCTGCTGTGGCATAAAAGCCGGAAGCCCTTAGCGATTCAGCCGACTGTGCGGTAAATATGTTGGCTCCGTACATATCCTCCTTGTCGTAGCCCATCTTTCCTACCCAGCCACACAGGTCACTCTGGTATATATTATCATAATTGTCAGCGCTCTCTATGTCTGTATAAACAACATTGTGCGTGCCCACATTTGTATCGTAGTATGACACATAGAACACCCCATTGTCTCCAAAACTGCTGCCCCAGCTGTTCTGGCATATAAAGGCTCCATCTCCTTCCAGATCCACATTGAAGTTTTCCTTAGGGTAATTGTCATCCCAGCCAATTATAACCACATCATGATTTGGCTTATCTTGACCCATGTAACAGTAAGAATTAGTCTGTTTATTGTAATAAGGAGTCTTTGTCCTGGAGCTTGATATTGTACTGTAAAGCGATGTCTGCACACCACCATATTTGAAAACAGCCTCCTTTATGCCCTGATAGTCCTTTCCATCTATGATAAGCATCTGCTGCACATGCTTTACTGCAGCAAGATCATCGCGTGTCACTCCATCTCCGTAAGGATCATCCGCGTCATAAACCGGTCCCTGCCATGCTGCCAGATATGCCATTCCCATGGTATACTCTCCACCGTCATACTGATTGACGTTGAAGGAATTGCTCATACTCATATGATCCACAGAAACAAAAGCTGCTCCTCCGGCATAAGGGCTGACTCGAGTGCACTTGTGGCCGCAAAAGCCCAACAGGTGCCGTAGCTGCCCTGATCCCTGATCAGTGACACACGCTGTCTTTCCCTCAGATCATACTTTGTTGGCACCGTTGATACACCCTCGGATTTGTCTGTCATAGTGAGCGTATTTGTCGCCGTATCAAAGCTGCAGGTCATATCCAAAAGTTTAGACAGCTTGTCTAAGCTTGCATAAAACTGTCCCTTATACTGTACAAAGCCATTGTCGTCTGCCAGCTTGAAATCAGCTGTCAGACTGTGCTTTTCCACCAGAAGCTCATTTTTATTGTATACATGTGCACTGCTGTTTAGTGCATCGCGAAGCATAGACACGGGAACCATTATATTCCTGTTCTCATCCATATACACATGCTCATCCTCGCTCGTATACTCCTTATTTTCTATGCTAAGCCTGATGGTGGTGCCATTTACATCAGCAGCCACAAGCGGACTCCATATAGTATTATCTATCTGTGCTCCTCTGAACGCGCCAAGTGTAGAGCTGTCCTTTGCATATATGTAAAAATTAGACACAAAGATAAGTGCCAAGATAAATGTAAATGCAATATATCTCTTTGAATATTTCATATACCCTGCTAATCCTTTTTCCTTCTCGGAGGCTTAGGCCCCATAAACTGATAAAAATATGTCTTTATCATACCGTTGTAGATTTTCCTGTTTTTGTCAGCTTTTCTGCCGATATAGCGCTCTGTATCCTCATAGCTCGTAATCAGATACATCGACCATGCATCAAGCCTCTTATAAGCTTCTCCAATCTGTGAATAAAGTGCCGGGAGCGCTGATTTCTCCTCGAGTCGCTCACCGTATGGAGGATTTGAGATAATAAATCCGTACTTCTTCGGGTGATGCAGGTCAGCCACAGCCCTCTGCTGGAAATGAATCATGTGCTCCACTCCGGCTCTCTTGGCATTTTCCCTGGCTGCAGCCACCACATCAGGGTCAATGTCATAGCCCTGGATGTCCACCTGCACATCCTTATCTATCATATCCTCAGCCTCCTGCACAGCCTCATACCACAGCTTTCTTGGTATGATATTGGTCCAGCTCTCAGCTGTAAACTCCCTGTTCATACCGGGTGCTATGTTTGCTGCCATCATGGCTGCCTCTATCGGAAATGTACCACTGCCGCAAAACGGATCCACAAGTATTCTGTCTGCATGCCATGGTGTAAGCATGATGAGCGATGCTGCAAGTGTCTCCAGTCCAGCGGCGCCTTGCTCGTTGCCAGACGGTATCCTCTCTTGTGAAGGGAATCACCCGATGTATCAAGTGTCACCATCACCTCATCCTTGTACAGAAAAACCCTTACCGGATACTGTGCTCCGTCCTCCGGGAACCAGTCAATGTGATAAGACCTCTTCATTCTCTCAACCATAGCCTTTTTCACGATAGACTGTATATCAGATGGTGAAAAAAGCTTACTCTTTATGGAAGAAGCCTTTTTCACCCAGAATCTGCCGTCCTTGGGAATATAATTTTCCCATTGGAGAGCCTTTACATTTTCAAAAAGCTCATCAAATGTGGCAGCCTTAAAGCGTCCTACCTGAAGTAATACTCTCTCTGCGCCTCTTAAGAATATATTCGCTCTGCATATAGCCTCAGCATCGCCCTCAAACGATACCCTGCCGTCCTCCACACGTGTTATCTCATATCCCAGATCATATATCTCCCTCTTGACTACTGCCTCAAGGCCAAAATGACATGGCACAACAAGCTCAAATCTATTCATATATTGTGTAACTGCCTTTCTATAATTGTACTTTACATTGTTATCTAATATTGTTGCATAAATTTCAATTTTTTAAATAGTTTCAGCCATATTTCTGCAACTTTTTTTGATATCCGCACATAGCATTGTATCCACCTATGACTGTCGCTGTATCAAAACCACGATTTCCCAGATATCTGGCAAGCTTCATGCTGCTTCCACCATGCGTGCAGTAAAAAATCACACTCTGTGACACATCGAGTTCACTCTCATATGAATCCGTGATATCCATAGGCATGCTGAGTGCGCCTTTCCAGTGCGACCTGTCGTATTCCTCTCTTGTTCTTATATCTATAAGCAGTGCATTCATCTCTTTTTGCACCTTATAAAGCTCATCCGCATAAACTATTTTAAATTTCATACATCCATACGCCAAAATACGAATTTACATTATGATATTCATTTTATTATGAGATGTGAACTGCGATAAATCACCAAAATCATTATAGCCGGCGCTTCAGTACTTTAATTCTTTAATAAATTAACTCGTTTTATTAAAATTATATTATTTTGTATTTCAAAGTATTGCTTTTTAATTACTGTTATTTTATAATGTTTCCGAAAAGAGAAATCTTTTCAATGTTATACCTCTTATTAATTATTTATACTCCCCTCAAAAGAGCCGGTCACGTGACCGGCTCTTTTATACTGCTTATATTTTTTATATTTATCAATCCAAAAGCATCTCATACTCTGCTAACGGCAGTGGCTTTGAATAATAAAAGCCCTGTATACTGTCGCAGTCTATATTCTTCAAAAACTCTACCTGCGCCTGACTCTCAACACCCTCGGCGGTCACGCAGACTCCCAGCTCCTTGGCCAGCGCTATCGTGTGCACAAGCAGCCTCTCACCATTTGAATCTCCTATATAGTCAATCAGGCTCTTGTCGATTTTGAGTGTATCAAAGCACTTCATATTGAGGGTAGCAAGTGATGAATAGCCTGAGCCAAAATCATCCACCAAAAGCGGAAATCCTTTGCCATGGAATCTATCCGCAATACTCTTGATTTCATCATTATCGACCGCTGCACTCTCTGTAATCTCTATAGGCACAAGATGTGTGTATATGCCGATTTTTCTTGCTATATCATGATATCTTTTTACCACAGACTCAAAGTACAGGCTCGCTCTGGACAGGTTGATTGAGATAGGAACTATTTTTTTCCCCTCATCAAGCCATCTTTTCTGATGTGTACACACCTCGCGGAATACATACTCATCAAGCGCCTTAATCATGCCGTTTCTTTCAAAAAGCGGTATAAATTTAGATGGCGGAATAATCTCATTATTCCCTCTTCTCCACCTGACAAGTCCCTCTGCACCGACCAGCTTGTTGGTCTTTGGATCATACTTGGGCTGATACCATATCTCAAAACGATTGTCATTTAAATCCCTGTAGAAGTTATCCTCCATCTGCTTTTCTTCGACAATCCTTTCTGTATCGGCCTGACTGTATATCTGATAGAGCACGTCCTTCCGCTCCTTGATCCGATTCTTGGCAAAGTTGGCCTCGCTGTATGCTTCCTCAACCTTTTTGCCCGGCTCCCATTTTGTCACACCAAAGTATGGCTGAATCTTTGGAATCTTTAAGGATTCTGAAACCTTAATAAGCTGTAACTTGATGGTCTGCATCTTTCTGATAACATTATTTATCTTGTCATCCGCACAGAAAATAACAAATCTGTCTGCATTTATATGACCTGATATGTCATTATATTCTACAACACCGCGTATATTTTCAGAAATCCATCTAAGCGCCTCATCGCCCTTTGCCACACCACAGATGGAGTTTACTATCTTGAAGGAGTGAATATCCATGGAAATCAGATATCCTGATACATTTCTGTCACGCAGCTTCTTTTTAAAGCTCTCGTAATTGTTGCCTCCGGTCACTGTATCCACATACGCCATACGCTCAAGCTCTCTTTGCTTCTCCGGGCTTATATCCGAAAAGCCCGCTATCATCTTGTGTAGCTCTCCCACGCCAGATACATTGACAAACTTGGCCCTGCAATACTGTACCTGTCCATCCCTCACGATGCGGTAATCATGCTGATAGGTATCCTTTATCAAAAACTGCCTGCGCAGATTATTAATTGATGTCTCTGAAAGCATGTGAAGCTTATCCTCCTCTAAGACGATAGCATTTACATACTGTTCCATCATCTCATGATAGCCCGGTTTTGACTCAAGCACTTCTCCAAACATAGCACGGACAGAAGGATTCATCCTGTATGGATACATCTTATTGTTGTCTACATCTACATAGTAGATACTGTTGAAGTTGCTTCCTAAAGCATTCACCATCTCACTCTCGTTAAGACGCTCATCAAGCTGCTCAGCAAGCCCTATTGCCTCAACTGTTCTGCCATCATCATCAAAGCAAATCGACTTGAATGATATCCTGTAAGTATCTGTTCCTTCCTTGGCATGCAGTACTACAGTAGCAAATTTTTCTCCCTCTGCAATCTGTTCAACAGCCTTCAGCAGATTATCCCTATCAACCATGCTGTCTATAAACGGATTGTTTATAATATCCACATTTTTCTCCTCTGAGTCATCTAATGAATCCTCTGATAAAAAAGACCTCAAACGGCCTTCCTGCGGAAAGCACTTAAAAACATACTTTCCCCAAGAGGCGAATGCGGTCTTTATATCCATCTCTATTTTGTTTTCATCATCAAATCTGTTACTCATAATAATTCCCACAAAAACAAATAAATTATTAAAAACTCTTTCATATCTATCACTACTATATCATTAGTAGGTCATTTCGTAAAGTTTTGTTTTTTCTAATTTTGTTCTTTTTGTGTATTTTATGAATACATGTTTTATTTTATGGCATCGAGTGCGTTTGAGATATCTGCAATCAAATCCACCTTGTCCTCAAGACCTAAGCTTATTCTGATAAGCTCTGCCGGCACTCCTGCTTCCTTAAGCTGCTCATCATTCATCTGACGATGCGTGCTTGTTGCCGGATTTAAGCAGCAGGTTCTCGCATCTGCCACATGTGTCTCGATTGCACCAAGCTTTAATGCCTTCATAAATGCAGACGCTGCCTCTCTGCCGCCCTTTAAGCCAAATGATACGACTCCGCAGCCTCCGTTTGGAAGATACTTCTGTGCTCTCTCATAGTATTTGTTTGAAGGAAGCCCTGAGTAGTTTACATAGGCAACCTTTGGATGATTTTCCAAAAATTCAGCCACTGCCTGTCCATTTTCCACATGCTTTGGCATACGCACATGAAGTGACTCAAGGCCAAGATTCAGCATAAATGCATTCTGTGGTGACTGCATAGAACCAAAATCGCGCATAAGCTGTGCTGTACATTTAGTGATGAACGCACCTTCCTTGCCGAATTTCTCTGCATATGTTATGCCATGATAGCTGTCATCAGGTGTGCACAGTCCCGGATATTTATCTGCATGTGCCATCCAGTCGAATTTGCCGCTGTCTACGATTGCTCCGCCGAGTGTGGCTCCGTGTCCGTCCATGTACTTTGTGGTAGAGTGTGTGACAATATCTGCGCCCCACTCAATTGGTCTGCAGTTTACAGGTGTAGGGAAGGTATTGTCCACTATAAGCGGTACTCCGTGCTCGTGTGCCACCTTTGCAAAAAGCTCTATATCAAGCACCGTAAGCGCAGGATTGGCAATAGTCTCACCAAACATAAGCTTTGTGTTCGGTCTGAATGCTGCATTCAGTTCCTCCTCTGTAGCATCAGGAGATACGAATGTAGCTGTAATACCCATCTTTGCCATAGTTACCGCGATGAGGTTGAAGGTGCCTCCATAGATGGATGATGATGCTACGATATGGTCTCCGCACTCACATATGTTGAACATGGCATAGAAATTGGCTGCCTGTCCTGATGATGTGAGCATGGCAGCAGTGCCACCCTCCATAGCTGCGATTTTTCTTGCTACCGTGTCACAGGTCGGATTCTGCAGTCTGCTGTAGAAATAGCCCTCTGCCTCAAGGTCAAAAAGCTTTCCCATGTCCTCGCTTGTGTCATATTTGAATGTAGTTGACTGAATAATCGGAATCTGTCTCGGCTCTCCGTTTCCGGCTGCATAGCCTGCCTGTACACACTTTGTACCTATACTGTATTCTTTCATTGTGCTTCTCCTTTATTATGTTAATGTTTCAGTTGGATATAGTATATTACATTTGGCGCGTTTTGACAAATTCAGATTATATAACTTTTATCATCATAAATTCTTAAGCTTTATAACATATTGTATCTACCAGTGCTTCATAGCTGCTGTCATCAGCTTGCAGTATCTCTCTGACATTGTGCTGCTCTAATGCTGCTGTTGTTTTTTCACCTATCGAGTATGCTGTTTCCACGTATGCATTCTCCGGCAGCATATGAAAAAATCTTTCCACATTTGATGCGCTTGTAAAAACCGCTTCACTTACCATTTTTCCAATGCTTTCAGGAATACTCTCATATGCCTGCTCATTTACATATGCATCAATTTTTTCTAATTCACATATTTCTTTAAGCCCTGCCTCAATGTCAGGTGAAGCCTCCTTTGCCGAGAAAATGCAGACTTTGATTTCATCATTATCGCCCATATACGAACTCAATTCTCCTGCAAGTCCTTTTCCGGTCTGTTCTGCCGGAATAATATCTGCCTTTATGTGATGCTTTGCAAGCTCTTTTTCTGTAGCTTTTCCCACCACTGCAAACCTTGCACTTGCTATAAGCCTGATGTCAGCCCCTGCCAGATCCAGATTATAGAAAAATGATCTTACACCATTTTTGCTTGTAAAAACAATCCAGTCTGCCGATCTTACCTTATCGGCAAATTCAGGAATTATAACTGGTTTAATTATGCCTGTCTTAACCGGTGTGACATCTGCTCCAAGCTGCTGTAATTTTGCTATCAATTCGTTTGTTTTGATATACGGTACTGTGATTTTTCTTCCAAACAGCGGTCTTTTTTCAAAGAAATCAAGCCTGTCATTCAGTGAAACCACATCTCCCACAACGATTATAGCCGGTGATGTCAGCTTTGCTTCCTCAATCTTTTCTCCGATATCCGCAAGCGTTCCTATACATTTGCGCTGCGCGGCAAGTGTGCCGTTCGATATCACTGCTGCCGGAGTATCCGCTCTTCGTCCTGCTTTCATAAGCCCTGCTACAATGCTTTTTACATGCGCGAGACCCATCAAAAATACGCAGGTGATTGTCTCATCTGTAAGAAGGGAATAGTCTATATCTGTCTCCTCATCCTTTCTGCTGTGCGCAGTGATGACCTGAAAGCCTTTTGCTATACCTCTGTGTGTGATAGGTATTCCTGCAGCCGCAAGCGCTGCAACCGACGAACTGACACCCGGTACCACTTCTACCTCCACATTTCTATCTACCAGGTAGAGAGCTTCCTCTCCGCCTCTTCCAAAGACATACGGATCTCCGCCCTTTAAACGGACTACAAGCTCATGATATTTTGATTTCTCGTACAAAAGCTCGTTTATGGCATCCTGCTTCATGACATGCTTGTGATTTTCCTTGCCCACATAAATAAGCTCACAGCCTGCCTTTACCATTGAAAGAAACTCTGGTGATGACAGCCTGTCATACACCAGACAATCCGCCTGTTTTATATATTTTTCTCCTTTTAAAGTGAGCAGGCCCGTATCTCCCGGTCCTGCTCCAACTAATACTACTTTTCCTGTGTTTTCTCTCATGATTTTCCTAATTATTTTTCTACTGAATTATTATGATTAAAAATTATGACTTGATATTTTTAGTCGATTTCTAATTTATACCGAATATCGTGCACCGCACGCTCCACAATATCGTTTCTGTCTGATGTCATATCCCATACCTGCTCTGTCCTGGCAAGCTGTTTTCCATCCTCTGAACCAAACATCGCAAGAAGCTTTAGCCTGTTATTTTTGTTGCTGTCATTACCGCGGTCTTTTTCACTTACAATATCACAGTATGCAGCCACAGGCAGATGACAGTTTCCACCGATTCGCTTTAAAAATTCTCTCTCAATGCCTGCGCACAGATTGGTTTTCTCATCTGACAAAGCATCAAGCTTTGCCATCAGCTTAGCATTGTCAGCACGTAGCTCAAGCGCAAGTGTGCCCTGTGCCGGAGCCGGAATCATATCATCCTCTGAAAAGTACTGTGTGATCTCAGAATCTCTTCCGATACGCTTTATTCCCGCCGCTGCAAGTACGATTCCATCCAGTCTATATTCGTTATACTTATTCTGTTTTTCGTTAGCTATCTCATTGTTATTTACAGTATTATCGGCAACCTCTTCATATATAATTTCACTATCATATAGCTTACGAAGCCTCGTATCGATATTTCCGCGTATGCCAACCACCTTAATGTCAGGACGCAGCTTTAAAAGCTGATACTTTCTGCGCTTACTTCCGGTTCCTATCACGGCACCATAAGGAAGCTCATCCAGTGAAGCGGCATTTTTTAGCACCAAAACATCCCTTGGATCTTCACGCTTCCATGCCTTTGCAAATGTAAGCCCTACTGCCGGTTCATCAGGCATATCCTTCATAGAATGGACTGCCATATGAATCTTTCCCGATAAAAGCTCGTCCTCTATCTCCTTTACGAAGATACCCTTTGAGCCAATCTTATCGAGTGCCTTTTTCTGCTCTAAATCGCCTGTTGTCTTTATGATAACAGCCTTAAAATCATCATCCGGATATGCTCTTTTTAACTTATCTATCACGTAATCAGTCTGAACAAGAGCAAGCTTTGAGCCTCTCGTTCCTATTAAATACCTCATTTTACTCTCCTACGGATCATGCCATTTTTCCATTTATCATTTATAAATGAACAACAACTTAAAATCTGTAATACCATACTTTAAACTATATTTCCGGAATTCTTCCATTATCAATAGCTGCACACAATATTTCTTTAAACACACGCTTTCTCTCGGCTTCCGTGTCATATTGCGCTATTACTTTTTCGCGGATCTGTCCCATGTATTCATTCAGTTCACCAAGAAACGGAGTAAGAATCTCCTGCTCTTTGCCTTTCAGATACTGAGTCAGCACAGGGCTGTTTCCTCCGCTCGAAAATGCCGCAACAAGATTCTTTTCCTTTATGTATGACGGAAAAATAAAGCTGCAATCAGCCTTCTGATCGACCGCATTTACCATGATGTCCTTAGCTTTACAATACTCTGCAATCTCATGATTTAAAGCATTGTCATCAGTGGCAGCGATAACCATTTCCATGCCGTCACAGTCTTTTCGTTCAAACTTTCTTTTTATGAACGTAATTCTATCTGCTGCATCCGAGTCCGTCTGATTGTTTTCTTTATTTGCCGTATATGAGCCCGTTTTATCCTCGCTTGCTATATCATCAATTGTAAGCTTTCTCAGCTCATCACATATATCCTCTGCCACAACCGTGACCTTCGCGCCAAAATCCAGCATTACGATCACCTTGCGGTATGCCACATTTCCACCGCCGACGATCAGACACTCTCTTTCCGTCATATCCACAAACATCGGAAAATACGCCATTTTTATCTCCCTGTAATACCATATCCATACTTTATTTCATACATTATTTCATGCCTTATTTTATGCCTTATTTTATACTTTATTATACTCTTTATGCTTTATTTTCCACCTTATTCTTCACACTGTAACCGTTTAATATTCCTGCAAAAACAGGACGAAGCTTAGCTGAAAACACTGCTGCCGATACGCATAATATAAAGTCCGGTGCAACAGTTATCAGACAGTAATCCACTATTACTATGCCCCAGCTGACAGGTGTTGCCGCATAGAAATTCTTCATGCAGTAAAAGTATATCGCTCCAACTGTATAATATGCCACCAGTCCGACCGTTGCCGGAAGAATGAGTGTAAACGCATTGGTCTTTTTAAGCTTTTCTGTGATTGCTCCGATTAAAAATGCTGCAAGCATAAAGCCTAATAGGAATCCAAATCCCGGTCTTAAAATGTATGTAGGACCACCGCCTGCTGCAAATACAGGCACTCCCACCAGTCCTATGCACAGATACACTATCACGCTAATCGGTGCAAGCTTTGCCCCGAGCAGAAATCCCGCCATCAGCACAAAGAACCACTGTAATGTAAAATGCATGGTGTACATAGGAAGCGGAATATCAATCTTGATAAATGCTCCAACTGCTATAAGTGCCGCAAAAAGTGCACATGTTGTAAGTTCCTTTGTTTTTAATTTCATTTTCGCACGCTCTTTCGTTTTATTAAATATACATGCTATAATAACATCTTTCTCTAAAAAAGAAAAGCCATCTTCGATGAAGCTGACTTTTCTTTGCAGCTTTCGCTGCGACTCAAAACATTAACATATGATTTAGAAGTAATATTCATCAGAATATATTCGTAAATCCTCTTTCGTGACCTGTCCACCCTCGATATGAAACGAGTTGATTACAGGATTTTCTGCCATAAGCGACATTATCATGTAGCTCGCATTTGGATCGTATGCAAGCTTTATATCCTCATCCGATGGCCTTGAAGGGCTAGACGGATGTGAATGCCAGTTGCCAAGCGGCTTAAGACCGTTTGCTCTCATGTCCTTTATGGCTGCCAGCTGTTCCTTTGGATCCATTGTGAAATGGTCCTCGGCATGGTCTGTATTCGTCAGGTAATATACCTTTGTGATGAGACGACCGTTTTCGTCCTCACTGCCTGCTATCAGACCGCACGCCTCCTCCGGCAGATGCTCTTTAGCATATTTTGCTATTTCATCCAGAAACGGATATTTCATTCTTATGATACTCATATCGTTCCTTTCCTTACTGTCTTTTTATTCCTGTGTACGAGGTGCATCAAATCTGCCCGCTGTCTCCTCGCAGACCTCCTGCTCGTAGTCGATTGGCTCGAGAATGGTCGGATGGTCGCCACAGACTGCACAGTTGTGTGTATCCTTTGGAAGCTTAATCTTGTGGAACTCCATGGTGAGTGCATCATATGTAAGCAGATATCCTGTGAGCAGCTCTCCAACACCGATTAAATACTTGATAGCCTCCATAGCCTGAAGCGAACCGATTACTCCGCCCATAGCTCCGATAACGCCTGCCTGCTTACATGTAGGCACTGCATCCTTTGGTGGCGGATTCTTGAATACACATCTGTAGCAAGGTCCCTCTCCCGGCACATATGTCATGAGCTGACCCTTGAAACGGATGATTCCTGCATGTGAAAACGGCTTTTTCTCAAGCACACATGCATCGTTGATTAAGAACTTTGCCGGGAAATTGTCAGTTCCATCGATGATGAATCATAATCCCTGATAAGCTCTCTGATGTTTGACGCATCTACAAACATACGGTATGTATTGACCTGAACGTCCGGGTTCATGGCGTTCATTGTCTCTTTTGCTGACTTTACCTTGGCTTTGCCCACATCGGCTGTTCCGTGGATAATCTGTCTCTGCAGGTTGGATAAATCTACCTCATCCGCATCCACAATGCCGATTGTACCGACGCCTGCTGCCGCAAGATACATGGCTGCCGGAGCTCCAAGTCCGCCGGCACCGATAATAAGCACCTTGCCCTTTAATAATTTCTTCTGACCTTTAACGCCCACCTCATTAAGGATAATGTGGCGTGAATAGCGCTCGATCTGCTCATCAGTCATTGCCATTAGCATCCACCTCCCATGAAGTAAAGGAACTCTACATTGTCGCCATCCTTAAGCACTGTCTTTGGCTTATCCTCTGTGGCAACAAATTCCTCATTTATTGAAACTGTTACATACTCAGGCATATCTACATTCTCAAGCTCGATAAGCTCCGGTAATGTAAGTCCATCCTTATATTCTTTCTTCTCTCCTGCTACTGTGATAGTCATTTTATTTCCTCCTGTGTCACAGATTGTGGTATCTGTAAGTGTTATTATCCTGTATCAGACTGCTTTATATAATAATCTAAAAACTATAATAATGCTTCAACCCACGCCTTCAAATCGGCAGGCTTTTGTACGCCGATCTTTCTGTCTAAGACCTCTGCGTCTTTTACAAAAAGCAGTGTCGGATTCGCAGTCACCTCATACTCATCAGCTAGCTCTCCGTCAAAGTTTGTGTTGACCTTGTATACGTGAAGCTTATCCTCATAATCATCCTCGATATCTCCGAGAACCGGTGCCAGCTTCTTGCAGGCCACACATGAATCCGAGTAAAAATCAACAATTACCGGAAGCTTGCTTTTTAATACTTTTTCATCGAAATCCGCCTTTGAAATTCTTGCTGCCATGATTAGTCCTCAACCTTTCTGACGTAAAGAGTGTATGTTCCATCCTCGTTGTCCTCGAGCTTAAGTATCTTGTGTCCCTCTTCCTTCATGCTTCTTGGAACATTCTGTACCGGCTCTCCATCATTCATACGGATTGCAAGCACCTCACCGTCATCTAATTCCTCTATTGCTACCTTTGCCTTTACAAATGTAAGAGGGCAAACCTTGTCAGTTATATCTACCTGATCGTCGAATGCTATATCTGCCATTTTGCATCTCCCTTCCTATACTCATATTTATTATATTTTTGCCGTAACCGTTGTTGTTTATGCATGCCGGATATTTCCTGCTATACACGGGGATTATTTACCCTCGTATGCTGCCTGAATCTCTTTTTTGAACTCTTCCTCGCCCACTCTCTGAAGAGTAAGTCTGAAACGCTCACCACCGTTTGCATGCTTCTCGAAGAAACTAATTGCTGCATCTGTCACTCTGAAAAGAGTTTCCTTGTCGCGGATAATCGGAACAAGCTGCTCTCCTTTATAGATGTGGTTTCCGAAAAGTCCTCCAAACGATACGATATATCCCGGAGTTCCCTTCCATGCATCTGTCGGACAGCTCTTTACGCAGCGCGCACAGTTGTTACATTTGTCTCTGTCGATGACAATCCTGCCATCCTCCATTGAAAGTGCACCCTCGCGGCATGCCTTCACACATACACCACACTGGATACAATCGTCATGGCTGCACTCTACTGTCATGCCGCCTTTGATTCCGACATCGTTTTCCTCAGCCTTTAAGCAGTTGTTCTGACAGCCTGTGACACCAAACTTGAACTTGTGAGGAAGCTCTCTTCCGAAGTATCTTTCATCAAGTTCCTTAGCCAGGGTGTATGTATCGATACATCCGCTAGGACAGATTTCTGAGCCCTGACACGCTGTGACAGTACGTACTCTCGGTCCGCAGACACCTGTTCCTACACCGCCCTTTGCCAGTTCCTCTTTTACCACATTGATATCCTCAACCTTGATAAAAGGAATCTCAATACCCTGACGCGATGTCATATGAACATATCCGTGTCCGTATTTCTCAGCAACCTCTGCTACTGTTTTGATATTTTCTGCTGTAAGATTTCCTCCTACAACCGCAATTCTAAGCGAGAAACAGCCCTTTTGCTTCTGTCTCATGAATCCGCCCTTTTTTAGGGCCGCGTAATCAACTTTCTCCGCCATTTTTAATCTCCTTACTGTGTAAATATGTTAATGTTTTGTTTTATATGTAAATGCATATGCACGCTCTCATTTGCATACACATTGATACCTTATTATTATGGCTTAATCAGCTATATTTGCAAAAGCCTGTGCAAAATCCTCCTTGAGGTCATCTATATCCTCGATACCCACGCTGACTCTTATAAGATCCTCAAATACTCCTGCATCCTCCTTCTGCTTATCTGTGCTGTGAAGACTGATTGTGGAGCCCGGATGAATGACAAGTGTCTTTGTATCTCCGATATTGCTGAGTGTGTATGGAATCGTCAGGCTGTCTATAAATTTAAATGCCTTTTCCTTGCTGCCAACCCTGATTGTAAAGATTGCTCCATAGCCGTTTGTGAGCTGTTTTTTTGCTATTTCATGCCATTTGCTGCTCTCAAGCCCCGGATAATTAACCTTTATGTCAGGATAATTGTTTTCTATCCACGACGCAAGCTCGAGTGCATTAGAGCATTCTCTTTCCATTCTAAGACCGAGTGTCTCAAGTCCTATAATATTTAAGTATGCATTCACCGGAGCTAAACAGGCACCCATATTTCTGAAAAGACTGTTTCTCAGCTTTGCGACAAATGCCATAGGTCCATACTTCACATAATCTGCAAAACCCGGATATCTGTTCTTGTTCCATTTGAACTTACCTGAGTCTGTCAGAATACCACTGATTGCATTGCTGCTTCCATTGATATATTTGGAAGATGAATTGACCACGATATCAGCTCCATGCTTTAAAACCTGTATCAGGTAAGCTGTCGATGTGGTATTGTCAACTACAAGCGGTATATCATGTGCGTGTGCTATCTCTGCAAGCTTCTCAATATCTGTGACATCCAGGCAGGGATTACCGATAGTCTCTGCAAAAATCAGTCTGGTATGCTCGTTGATGCTGTCCTCTATCTGCTGCCAGTTGTTGTTCTCGACATATCTGGTTGTGATGCCGAAGGCCTCAAGATCATGGAATAAATCTATTGTGCCACCGTAGAGGCTGGCGCTTGAGATGAGCTCATCTCCACTGCTTAGTATATTTAAGAAGGTATTCATCAGTGCCGCCATGCCTGATGCGCATGCCACCGATGCTATTCCTCCCTCAAGCTTTGTTATTCTGTTCTCAAAAGCTGTAATCGTAGGATTGGCAACTCTTGTGTAACAGTAGCCCGGAGCTTTGTTTTCAAATATTTTTTCCAGATCTGCCGCGCTCTCCTGCTCGAAGGCGCTTGTCTGATATACCGGTGGCAGTGTAGAGCCATTTGTCTCTTTTGTCACGCCGGCATGAAGTAAGCTTGTATTAAATCTCATTGTTTTCTTATTCTCGTTAATTCTTACATAGTCTATTGTGTTACTAGGAATTGATGAGATTATTATACAAACGTGTGGGTTGAAAGTCAATGCTATCAGTTATACAAATTATTTGTGCGTGGTTATATATTTTGTTTATAGCCATTAATGTCCCTTAAATACTCTGCGGCTGTCGTTGCGGCATTTGCTCCGTCAGATACTGCGGTTACCACCTGACGCAGTGTCTTGGTACGGACATCTCCCGCCACATACAGTCCCGGCTGGACGCTTCTATCATGGTCACCATTTTTTGTTGCAGCATATGTGATGCCGTCCTCACCTGCCACTACATATCCTCTCTCATCGAGCTGCACCAGATTCTTTATAAGCTCTGACTGCGGTACTGAGCCATATGCCACGAATACTCCGTCTACAGCCAGTGTCCTGCCACTTTTAAGCTTTATGCCTGTCGGCTTTTTTTCTCCATATATTTCTGTCACTGTTTCGTTTAGGACAAGCTCTACATTTTCTTTCTGCTTTAAGAGCTCAACTGTGCTCTGTGCACCGCGGAAGCTGTCTCTTCTGTGAACCAGATAGACCTTCTCACATATATCGGACAGATATAATGCATCATCCAAAGCGGTATCTCCGCCGCCCAGCACTGCGGCTGTCTTTCCTTTATAGAATGCTCCGTCACAGATTGCGCAGTAAGATACTCCCTTACCGGTATACTCAGCCTCTCCCGGCACTCCTGCCTTTCTCGGATATGCTCCTGCGGTATAGATGAGCGCTCTTGCCTCTGCTATCGTGTCATCATCGAATTTCACTCTGTATATCACTGATTCTTCTTTCTCACCATTTTGCACTGCTTCTATCTGCACTGCTTCTTTTTCGATAAATTCTACATCAAGAGACACTGCATGCTCCCTGAATTTTTCTCCCAGGTCATATCCGTTTATGTTGGGAAGCCCCAGATAGTTGTTCACATTTCCGCTCTCGGCTATCTGGCCTGTCCCCTCGTATTCTTTTTCTGCTACTGCCACATTCAGATTGGCTCTCTTTGCATATATTGCTGCAGACAGTCCTGCCGGACCACTGCCTATTATTATTATATCAAACATGGAATTGGTACCTTTCATCGTCCATTGAATTTTTTCGGTAACTTATTATATACATTATCTTTAAAAAATACAATAATACCGCCTGCTTTTATAAAACACCTTTATAAAAACAAGCGGTATCAATTTTATCTATCGTATATACATCCTGGCCTCATAAGGTCTGAGCACTGACATATCAGAGGTATCCTTATAATTTGAAATCAGCACCTCCATGCCCTCACACTCCTTTGCAAGCGGCATTGGTATCTCCTTGTCAAAGAAATTGCACACAACAATCATGGTTTTTTCTTCATTCTTTCTGCTGTATGCAAAAATATTCTCATCATCCTCAAGTAAAAGTGTAAATTTACCATCAACAAATACCGGATAATCCTTTCTCAGCTGAACAAGCTTCTTGTAGCAGCTAAAGATTGAATCAGGGTCATCCACCTGTGATTTGGCATTTATTTTGTCGTAATTGTCATTTACCTTTATCCAAGGTGTTCCTGTGGTGAAGCCGGCATTTGCCGAGTCATCCCACTGCATAGGTGTCCTTGCATTGTCACGGCCCTTTGCGTAAATGGACTTCATGATTTCATCCTTTGAGTATCCTTTTTCAAGGCGCTCATGGTACATGTTTATGATTTCACAGTCCTTATAATCCTCGATATCATACTGTACATTTGTCATGCCCAGCTCCTCGCCCTGATAGATGTATGGTGTACCCTGCATGCCGTGCAGCAATATAGCAAGCATCTTTGCAGATTCCACTCTGTACTCCCTGTCATTGCCCCATCTTGACACGATACGCGGCAGGTCATGATTGTCCCAGAACAGACTGTTCCAGCCACAGTTGTAGAGCTCATTCTGCCAGTGAGCCATTATCTTTTTGAGCTTTTTAAACGGAAGCGGTGCAAGGTCCCATTTCTCGCCGCCCTCCTTCTGGTCAAGCCCTATGTGCTCAAACTGGAACACCATAGAAAACTCGCTGCCATCCGGATTACTGTAAAGCTTTGCGCGCTCTGTGTCTGCGCCCCATGCCTCACCTACGGTAATCAGGTCGCCCTTCTGGAATGTCTCCCTGCTCAGTTCCTTAAAATATTCCTGAAGCCTTGGTCCGTTTATGGTGATTCTCTTGTCCGGTTCTTTTGCTATCTGGTCGATTACATCAAGTCTGAAGCCGCCGACTCCCTTGTCCATCCACCAGAGAATCATATCGTAGATTGCTCTTCTGACCTTTGGATTCTCCCAGTTTAAATCCGGCTGCTCCGGTAAAAACTGATGGAAATAATACTGTCCGATTTCCGGCACATATTCCCATGCGCTTCCACCGAAACAAGCCTTCATATCACTTGGCGGCACGCCTTCATCTCCGTCTCTCCAAATATAGTAGTCATGGTATGGATTGTCCTTGCTCTTTTTAGCCTCCTTGAACCACCTGTGCTCGTTTGAAGAATGATTTAAGACAAGATCCATCATAATCCTTATATTGTGCTTCTTTGCCTCGTTTATGAGCTCCTCCATATCATCGAGACTGCCAAACGTCGGATCAATATCCCTGTAATCCGAAATGTCATAACCGTTGTCCGCCTGCGGTGATTTGAATACCGGCGAAAGCCATATTGCATTGATTCCAAGCGTCTCAAGATAATCCAGTCTTTTGATGATACCCTGTAAATCACCAAAGCCGTCTCCGTTAGAATCCTGAAAGCTCTTTGGATAAATCTGGTAAACTACCGCCTTTTTCCACCATTTTTCATTATTGTTTTTGCTCATCATGCCCTCCTTATCTCTTCATTATCTCTTTTTGTTATCTCTTTTAGCTGTCTCTTTTTGTAAAAATTCAGCCTAGTTTCTTTAATGCTGTATCAAATTATGCTATTTTACAAGCACCACCAAAACCTCACAGCTTTCAAGCTTAAGCTCGGATGCTCCCACTGAAACAGTGCTCTTTTCAGCATCATTTGTGTTGGACAAAAGCACCTTTTTCACACTGCCATCCAGCATGATTTGTGCCTCTTTACTGCCAAAATTTGCCACAACCAGCACGCGCTTATTTTCATCCTCTCTGTAATAAGCCATGATGCCATCTGTATCCTCATATGCCGGAACACATCTGCCGTAGGTGAACAGCTCCTTAAATTCATCTGACTTTCGCAGTGCCACAAGCCTTCTGTAATAGTTCAAAACAGATGAAGGATCCTTTTCCTGCGCCGCAACATTGATAGCCTTATAGTTTTCATTGACCTTAAGCCATGGCTTTGCTGTGGTAAAACCAGCATTTGCCTCATCACTCCACTGCATAGGTGTCCTTGCATTATCCCTGCTCATCCTTCCACAGGCTGCAAGTGCCTGCTCCTTTGATAAACCTGCTCGCAACCGTGCTGCCTTGTACTGATCCTTTGTGCTGATATCGTCATACTCATCTATACTGTTCCATTTTGCATTTTGCATACCGATTTCCTGTCCCTGGTATATAAACGGAATGCCTCGAAGCAGTACGCTGACAGTTCCTAACATCTTTATTCCGGCAGGATTTTGAGCATGCTTTGGTAAAAATCTTGAAGCGCCTCTCGGCTCATCGTGGTTTTCTATGATATTGGCCTTAAAGCCGTACTTTTCTGTCTCAAGCTGTGAACCAAGAATGGCCTTTCTCCATGTATCAAAATCTATCTTCGGTGCATCATACCAGCCATGCTCTCCATCACTTAAGCACTGTGCACAAAAATCAAATATCGTTGAAAAATGCCCATTCTCACCGATAAACTCCGGCAGCTCCTCAGGCTTCATATTGAATACCTCGCCAACCGTAAATGCATCATACTTCTTAAATGTATTGTTCTTTAATTCCTCTAAGAACTCCCCGACACCTTCTGCACTTTCAACCATCTTGTAGCAGGCAGCCAGTCCGTCCTCTGCATCCGGCTCAAAATCAGGGAAATCGAGATTTTTCTTTATATTGATTATCGCATCTATTCTAAATCCTGACAAGCCCTTATCAAGCCACCAGTTAATCATCTCATAAAGCTTTTGTCTTAGCTTTTCATTCTCCCAGTTTAAATCCGGCTGTTCCTTCGCAAACATGTGCAGATAATACTTGTCTGTGCCCGGCACCTTCTCCCAGCAGCTTCCGCCAAAATAAGAGCGGTAATTGCTCGGCGGATTGCCGTTTTTACCTTTTCTGAAATAAAAGTAATCAGCATACTCTCCATCCGGATCCTTAAGTGCCTTTTGAAACCATTCGTGCTTATCCGAGCAGTGATTTATTACCAGATCCATGATGATGTGCATATCACGCTTCTTTGCCTCGGCAAGGAGCTCATCAAACTCCTCCATAGTGCCGAATTCTTCAGCTATCGCATAGTAATCAGATATGTCATAGCCCTGATCCACAAATGGCGATTTATATATCGGAGACAGCCATATGATGTCAATTCCAAGCGATTTTAAATAATCCAGCTTTGAAATGATACCTCTTAAATCTCCTATTCCGTCACCGTTTGTATCCAGAAAGCTCTTTGGATAAATCTGATATGCCACCTTGTCATGCCACCATTTTCTCTCCATAATGTGTACCTCTTATCTAATCATAAATTTTGCTCTCATTTACATCTTGAGCACTTTGTCTTGATGTATTATACTGCTATTATAGAAAGTGTTTAGTATAAATTCTTGCAATATTTTTTCATTTTATAACACAATACTGCTCTTATAATTTTAAAGGGTATAGTTTTAAAAGCTATGGAGAAACAACAATATGAAAAACAATAATCCGCCTGCCCTCGGGCAGAAAGAAAACGCAAAGCACGGAGAAGTATTTTTCCCCGTTCAGAAATATATAACAAGACTTGCAGCAGATTACCCTGTCATCACTACACACTGGCACGATGAGGCAGAGCTCACACTGATTACAAAGGGCTCATGCACCTATCAGATTGATTTGCTCGAATATGAAGCAAAGGAAGGCGATATCATCTTTATTCCACCACTGCTGCTGCATTCCATTTCAATAAGGGACTGCGACGAATTTTACTCGGAAACGTATGTATTCCATATCAATTTTTTAGGTGGAAACAATACCGATATATGCTCTTCAAGATATCTGACTCCGCTAATCAACCATGAGTTTGCCATGCCTTACCTGATTGCACCGAAGCATCCGGCATATTCATCCCTTTGCAAATGCTTCATGCGCATAACAAAGCTATACTCCAGTCAGGAATTCGGCTATGAGCTGGCCCTAAAGGCATTTCTGCTTCAGGCAATATTTCTATTGCTGCAATACAGTGAAAAAAATGCTGATTTTGGTGTCAACACATCCTCCGATAAACTCAAAAATGTGCTCGATTACATCGAGGTGCACTATGCCGAAAGCATCCAGGTTGCAGAGCTTGCCGGGCTTTGCTATTTCAGTGAATACCACTTCATGCGTTTCTTCAAAAAACACATGAACATGACCTGCGTGCAGTATATCAACAATGTGCGTCTTGAAAAATCCGTGGAACAGTTCGAGCGCGGCAACACCTCAATTTTAGATGTCTCACTGTCTGTCGGATTTCACAATCTGAGCTATTTTCACAGGGCATTTAAAAAGAGGTATCATATGACACCTCTTTCCTTTATCAAAAGCCTTGAATAACTATTTATTTGCACGCAATCACTCTGAGTATATACTCATATGACCTCTTTGCAGAGGATATGGAAAGCCTCTCCTCAGTCGTATGGATATCATACATGTCAGGTCCCATTGATATACAGTCGAGTCCTTCAATCTTGCCGCTTAAAAGTCCGCACTCGACACCGGCATGAATAGCCTCAACTGTAGGCTTTTTGCCATACATCTCCTCAAAAATCCGTACCATATCCTCGCGGAGCTTTGAATCCTTCTTGTACTCCCATGCAGGATAATCGCCCTCAAATGTAACCTCTGCCGCAAAAGCGCCTGCTATGCAGACAAGCTGGTTCTTAAGGCTTTTTTTAGCCACACCGACAGAGCTTCTGACTGCGTATCTTAAAATGACAGCAGCATCGTCTGATTTTAAAACTCCCAGATTAAGCGAGGTCTCAACAAGCTTATCTATTTCCCGGCTCATTCTGATGATGCCGTTTGGCAGTGCCTCGATAAGTGCGATAACCCTTGCGCTGTCCTTTGCACTTATAGCTGACTCACTGCAGTCAGTCTCCTCTGACACCGTAAGCTTAAGGTCAGGATCCGATGCCTTAAACTCATCCGCAATCTCAGCTGCTGCCTGTTCTATCGAAGCCTTCACTGCCGCAGCCTCATCAGGTGCTACAATAATCTGTGCAGTACACTCTCTTGGAATGGCATTATCCTTTCTGCCGCCATCTATAGAAGCTATAGCTACAGGTGCCGATGCGTCGCGAAGCAGTCTGGACATAAGAATATTGGCATTGCCCCTTCCCTTATCAATCTCTGAGCCTGAGTGTCCGCCAGTGAGACCTGATAAGCTCACAGTAAGCTTTGTTCCGCTCACTGTCTCTCTCTCTACAGGCAGCTTCACATCGGCTCTGCATCCACCGGCGCAGCTTGCGAGCATCACGCCCTCCTCCTCGCTGTCCATATTAAGAAGCTTCTTTCCCTTAAGCATAGACACATCGATGCCTGTAGCACCCTCCATGCCGACCTCCTCGCATACAGTGCATACAAACTCAAGGCGTGGATGTGACAGGCTGTCATCGTCCAAAATAGCAAGCGCATATGCCACCGCGATACCGTCATCTCCACCGAGTGTAGTGCCCTTTGCCGAGATAAAATCACCATCTATCAAAAGGTCCAGGCCTTCCTCGTCCATATCCTTATCACAGTCAGGTGTCTTCTCGCAAACCATATCCATGTGCCCCTGCAGTATGATTGGCTCCACATCCTCATATCCTTCTGATGCTTCCTTTATGATTATCACATTGTGAAGCTCATCCTGGTAATGCTCAAGGCCTCTTACCTTTGCAAACTCCACCAGATAATTACTGATTTTCTCTTCCTTGTATGATGGATGAGGAATACTGCATATATCCTCGAAAAACGAAAAAACGTTCTTTGGCTCTAAATCTGTTAATACTCTCATTTTACTCTCCTTAAAAAAAGTCTGCCGACGAATCCGCCGACAGACATATTATAACACAATCCGGTATTTAATTGTATATGTATTATTCAAGTCCAAATCTTCTCTTTACGGCATCAACCAGATAGTCGGCTGTCCCTTCTGTACCGATCATGCTGCTGTCCTCTCCACTTACCTCTTCCGCAAGCTTCCTAACTTTACCTGCATCCGCACACTGATAGCAGTTCTTCATCGCTTCATCATACGAGAAATCTACTGCATTGCCCGCTGCTGTCACATCACACTTCCATGAGCCACACGAGCTGTGCACCTGCGTAATTCCCGTGTATTCGATAAGTGCTCTCACATTGGTATCATTCACGCCGCTTCCTGCCAGAATAGTAATATCTTTTCCATATTGATTTTGAAGATGCTTAAGCTGTTTTCTGCCATCCCATACATTTACTGCTCCACCGCTTGTGAGGATACGATCTGCGCCAAGCCTAATAAGCTTCTCCGCTGCACTGTCCTGATTATCTATGCAGTCAAAGGCGCGGTGAAACACAGCTTCCCTGCCATACTCATGAATGAGCTCTATCATTTCCTTTGTGCGCTTTTTGTCAAGCATTTTTTCCTCTGTCAGAAATCCAAACGCAATACCGTCTGCTCCATGCTCTAAAAGAATTTTTGCATCCATAAGCATAGTGTCGTATTCTTCATCCGAATAGCAAAATCCGCCACCCCTCGGCCGAACCATTGCCACTACCGGTATATTGCATTTTTCCTTTGCATATATTAAATTGGCGAGTGTAGGTGTCAGCCCTCCCATATATAGGGCACTGTTCAGTTCAACCCTGTCTGCACCATTTTCATATGCTGTTTTCACATCCGAAAAGCTGCCACAGCAGATTTCAAGCATCGGTTTATTTATTTCTTTGCCTCTCATTTTCTCCCCCTCATCCTCAAAGCATATAAAAATTATATCATACGTTGCGCACTTTGTATTGTTAACATTTCTAAGATTTCTAAAAATCATGTTTATTTGCCATTATTTCAAACTCATGTTACAATACTTTTGTCCGGATTAATGGTGATTATTATCAGACACTTTTTAGTAGACAGCGAAAATGTCAACGACAACTGGCTGATGCTGTTTGATATGGCAGATGAGGAAGACGAAATCGTAGTGTTTTACACAAAAAAATCACCTCACATGTCATACATGTCAGTCATCAGGCTTATGGAAAACAACAGTATTAATGTACGATTTGAGGAATGCTATGAGGGAACGAATGCCCTCGATTTTCAGCTGGTATCCTATATGGGTTATCTGATTGGACACAATGATTCCCTCAGTGAAAGCACATGTGAACGTGCATCAGGCAACACTGAAATACAAGATAACACAAAGCCATATAATGATAATTCTTCAGCTACTCATATCGTTGCAAACACAGCAGATGTATCAGCAGCCTCATGTGCTGATGAGTACATCATAATGAGCAATGACACAGGCTATGACCCTGCTGTAAGGTTCTGGAAAGATAAGGGATTCGCTGTACGCAGATTCAATGTAAATTTCTGCAAACAGGCTGTCCAGCGAAGAAAAAACATCAAGTATCAGGTAGTAGCAGATATTCCATCCAAGGAAGATAACGTCAATAACAATACCAATATCAATACTGATACCGATGCTATCACCGCAAAGTCTTACAATCTGAATGAACTTATCGATGGCAATCATAGCAGTTATACAGACAGTGAACCGTTAGGTGATGAGCTTGCAACTAACGATGACTTACCGCCAAGTGATAAGCTTATGACTAATGATGACTTAACATCCACTGACGAACAAACACCTCATAACGGTTCTGGTAACGGCTCAAATAAAAACGAAGCAGATGAGGCTAAATCTTCAACGGACAGCATTGATACATCAGATATTTCCGAAGTATCGACAGTCTCCGAAGACTTCGACCATTTTGAGGTAGATTCTTTCCTAAACTGCATGGGAAAAGACAATCTGCTCAAGCTTCATGAGACGCTGGTTCATGTTTATGGTATGAAACAGGGTCAGACAATTTATAAAACCATAAAAGACAAATCCTACTCTTTTACTCCTGAAAAGCTCACGCGTAAAAAGAAGGTAGAGCGTTTTACAGGTATAATTTTCGCACACAGTGATATTAATGATCCCGGAAATTTTGTTGATTTTCTTGAAAAAAACAAGAATAAAACAAAGAATCTCAATGGCATAAGATCTGCCATCACAAAGAGCTACGGTGAGACAGATGGTCTGAAATATTACAGCCTTTTCAAGCCATATTTCAAAATTATATCTGCACTGAAATAACGCCCTTTATTTTACAACAGAAAGGTAATCCGGATAAAACAATTGAGGCACGGAATTAATACTCCGTGCCTCAATTATGTTATTATTTCATTTTCAACTCTATATAATTTTATCATTAGAAAACATAAAATCCAAATTATATAACGTGCGTGAGAGGGCGCTGGAAGTCTGGTGGACTTCCGCTTAGTGCCGACCGCAACGAAGTGTAGAACGAACCCTGGGGTTCAAATCGTCCGCGGACGATTTGTAGTATAGAAAAAGCAGGTATTACAACCTGCTCTTTCTATACTATATAACGTGCGTGAGAGGATTCGAACCCCCGACACCTTGGTCCGTAGCCAAGTGCTCTATCCAGCTGAGCTACACACACATATTTTATTTACTCATTCATTATAACACCCTTGTCAAGTGTTTTGAATGAATGCCGCAGACCGGAATCGAACCGGTACTGTATCACTACAACAGGATTTTAAGTCCTGCGCGTCTGCCAGTTCCGCCACTGCGGCATGAATGGGACCTACAGGGCTCGAACCTGTGACCCTCTGCTTGTAAGGCAGATGCTCTCCCAGCTGAGCTAAGATCCCATATAAAATTGTAGTAGATACTCACTACAAACGACCCAGACGGGACTCGAACCCGTGACCTCCGCCGTGACAGGGCGGCGCTCTAACCAACTGAGCCACTAGGCCAAATACTTAATGCGTGATATATAATATCACAGTTTGCACAAAAATGCAAGAAAAAAATTTAATGGACCATCGGGGACTCGAACCCAGGACCGACCGGTTATGAGCCGGTTGCTCTAACCAACTGAGCTAATGGTCCAAATATATAAGCCGATGATCGGACTCGAACCGATAACCTGCTGATTACAAATCAGCTGCTCTGCCAATTGAGCCACATCGGCATACGACTTATGACTTTTAACTCAGCGCATTGCTGTGCTAAAAATGACTCCAACGGGATTTGAACCCGTGTTACCGCCGTGAAAGGGCGATGTCTTAACCGCTTGACCATGGAGCCTAAGAAAAAGAAAACTCCCCGAGTAGGGCTCGAACCTACAACAACTCGGTTAACAGCCGAGTGCTCTACCATTGAGCTATCGAGGATTATTAAGGTTTGTACCTTCAAAACTTCATACAAATCCGATCTGTTTTTCTTCGTTATTAACCAGATTAAGCCCTCGACCTATTAGTAACAGTCAGCTCCACATGTTGCCATGCTTCCACCTCTGCCCTATCTACCTTGTAGTCTTCAAGGGGTCTTACTCCTTATAGGAGGGATATCTCATCTTGAGGGGGGCTTCACGCTTAGATGCCTTCAGCGTTTATCCCTTCCAGACTTGGCTACTCTGCCATGCCGTTGGTCGACAACAGATACACCAGTGGTCCGTCCATCCCGG
>ENA-OQIA01000064-OQIA01000064.1-human-gut-metagenome-genome-assembly--contig:-NODE-64-length-27399-cov-3.739183_pt1 | contig 27399 bp, 24 predicted proteins | sample MGYA00242571_ERZ504735 | MGnify/ENA primary metagenome ERZ504735 (study PRJEB26092, sample SAMD00036442) | human gut metagenome | host: Homo sapiens | study: EMG produced TPA metagenomics assembly of...
TAAAACAAATGCTGGCTGCAATTATTATTGTTTCAATTCCGAGATTATCTGCTTATCTGGGAGAGAAAAAAATAGACTATTTTAATAGAACAGCCAACCAGATTTTGAATGCACTTGTTGTTATTGTTGTTCCGGCAATGGTTGGATTGATTGCATTAAGCAAAAACATAGTTTTTATAAGTGTTAAACGGTTACGAAATCGCAAAACTTTCGGGCGTTGCGCGTTCGTTGGTGTACGAGGTTATCAATCGCTTGGTGGCAAAGGGCGCGGTTATTCGTATAGACGGAGAGCCGAATTTTTACAAGCCTCTCGAGTATCAAGACCTTATACGTAGCATCAAGGAAGAAAACGAAAAGAATATTGCCTGCGCCGAACGCGAGCTACAACAACTTGCAACGGAAAACGCCGACGTCGATTATGTAATGAATATAGTGGGCGAAGAAAAATACGTTGCTAAGGCAAAGAAACTTATCGACAGCGCGCAAGCGGAAATTTCGCTGTCCATTTGGCGAGAGCCGTTCGAAGTGCTACGTAGTAATATCGAAAAAGCAATATCCCGCGGGGTAAAGGTGTATATTTTTACCTTCGAAAGCATTTTGGTCGAGGGCGCAACGGTGTATTCGTACAATATCAACGACGTTTCAACACTGTTTCCATACCGTAGAACAACAATTATAATCGACGGCGGAGAGTGTTTAGTCGGAGAAGAAGGCGATCGCAACGTTTACGCGCATACGCGCAATCATTCGGTTGTTTCCCTTGCCACCGACGAAATTGTTTTGAATGTTTTTTGGAATAAACTTATCGAAAAAGAAAACTTGTTGTCTAAAGGCTGCTCCGGCGCGGATTTCTTGCAAGCCATACACAATTTGGCGGAGCGCTACGGCATTACCGACGAGATGACCAAGAATTTCCTTGTTTACAATTTTCAAAAGGAGAAAACTCAAAATGGCAAAAAACGTTGAACGATTACAGGCGCGCGAAGCTAAGGAACTTATCCGCCGCGAAAAGCAGTTGGGCGCAAGAAGCAACAAGTTTTATTGATTTACTTGTTTATGATTTTGTCGCTCATCTACATAACGGACGAAATCGCGTCTACTATATCCATTCAGTTTCAGGCGAATATAGTTACAGAATTCTTCGTAAAAAATATGGGTATGGAATACGGCGCGGGATTATCGCTCTTTTCCGCCATAGGTTTTATTTCCTATCCGGTAACACTGCTTATTATTTTCTATCGTCCCCTTGCGGACAAATTCGGGCGTAAGCCGTTTTTGGTTATTAACACGTTATGTATGGGCTTAGGGCTGTTTCTTGTGTATTTATCCAAAGATATCTACGTTTACATGATAGGCGGCACGTTGATGAGTTTTATGGTCTCGCACGATATGCAATGCGTGTACATACTGGAATGCTCCGACAAAAAGTCTCGCGCCCGTAACTACGCAATCGTAAAAGCGGTGGCGATACTGGGCACGTTACTTGTTCCGTTGCTTAGGGCTACACTCATGCAAAACGTAAGCGAGCGTTGGCACGTAGTATATTTGGTGCCGGCAATTATCGGTTTTGTAATGTCGTTATTCGCGCTGCTTTTTGCTAGGGAAACAAACGCATTTTTGACTAAAAGAATAGAGTATTTAAAAACGCCTATAGAAGAACGTGAACAACGCAGCAAGGAAGGACGCGAACAAAACGCACAAGGCGGAATTCTGACCGCTGTAAAATTCGCATTCAGACACAGACAATTGCGCTTTTTGATTATTGCTTGTTGCTGCTTTTATCTCGCTTCGTTAGGTACGGCAACGTACAGTACGGTCATGGCAAAGTCGGCGCTGATGACGGAAGAAGAAATAACTCTTGCTTTGTTTCTGTATCCCGTCGGCAACGCGCTGTTTACATTGATTTCCGGTTTTGTGTCGGATAAATTCGGACGTAAAGTAACTATAGTCGCAATGTCTTGTTCGGCGTTGACGTGTTATTTGCTGTTTATCTTTAGCGGTATGTTCAAGTGGACTCCGTATTTGACGGGTTTTGCTATCGGCGGATTTATGGGCAGTTACTGGGGCGCAGGCGATACCATCGGCGGAATTATGTTTTCCGAATCGACTCCTACAAACCTGCGTTCGTCGGTTACGGTAATCAATACATTGCTTAACGGAGTTATGGGCGGACTTGCAACAGTTATTACTATGATACTGCTGCCTATCATTCCTGAACGCATGTTCGGCTATATGTATTTGGGCTTGACGGTTCCGGGGCTTGTAGGTGCAATTGTAATAATGTGGCTGTTTGTCGGCGAAACTCGCGGACTTGATCTTAAAACTGTAACCGGTACGGAATGGGATAAGCCTAAAAAGGTTAAAGAAGAACAAAAGGACGGTGAATAAAATGAATAACAAACGATTTGAAATCGGCGCAAGCGAACAGCCGTTAGATATTATTAAGGAAACGTGCGGTTTTGCGGGCGTTTTTAAGCAAATAGGTGTTATAGGGGATTCTTTGGCATCGGGCGAGTTTGAAAGTCACGATGAAAACGGAAATATAGTTTATACCGATATGTACGAGTACTCGTGGCCCGCCGTTTTAGAGCGCATTACTGGAACAAAATACAACAATTATTCCCGCGGCGGAATGACCGCGCGCGAGTATGTTCAAAGTTGGGCGGACACAAACGGATTTTGGCAATGGAATCAAGCGTATATTATTGCGTTAGGCAACAACGATTCGTTTGTGTTCGGGCATCCTCTGGGAAGTGTCAAGGACGTCAACGCCGATTGTCCGCAGGATAATGGCGATACGTTTTTCGGTAATATGGGCAAAATCGTTTCCAAACTTAAAACAATAGAGCCTAACGCGCGTATTTTTGTTGTAACTCCTCAACTGCGCGGTGAAGCGTGTGATAACGATATCCGTTATATCGCAAGCGAACTCGCCAAATTTTGCGATATGTTTGAGTTTACTTACTTGCTGGATATGACTGCGCATGCGCCCGTATACGATGCAGAAATGCGTAAATCGTTCGGGTTGGGCTTTCATCCGAACCCGATGGGCTACTATGCATACGCGTTGATTGTGGGAAATTATATCGATTACATTATCAGAAGTAACCCGCAGGAATTTGCTACGATACCGTTTGTAGGTACGTTGCTCAAAAACAAAGATTACAAATAGAATAAAGATTTCAATTAGTGCTTTTCAATATTTTTATCAATTAACTCTGACACAGATTTGACACAGCCTTCTGCATATTGCTTTACAGTAGCTGGAGAATGATGGAATGTATAACCATGCTTTGTTGCCCTTAACATATCAATGTCATTTTCAGCATCACCAATGGCGTAGATTTGTTCATGCATGAATCCAAGTTTCTGACAAAGGATGTTCATGGCGTTCCCTTTTGAACAGTCTCTACACGCCATGTCAACATCCTGGATATTTACAAAAGCTCTCACCTCCTGGTGATCTGACTTTTCCAGCCAGTCTGCAAAAGCTTTTGCAGATTTATTGTCTTTGAAATGGAATGACATTCCATAAAGTTTTTCCGTTTTTAATAAATCAATACTGCTAATAGGTGTTGTTGGCAGGTTGTACTGCTTTTTTTGATTGCATGAAAATACGTTGTCTTTCGTATGAACTGTTAATGGTATATCCGATGCATATTCGTTTATTATTTTTTTGATTGCTGTAAATGATACAGGTTCTTCATGCAGTATTTGTTGATGACTATCCGCGATAATACTCCCTGTACCGGCAATCATGTAATCAGGCAAAAGATATCCTTCCAACGGAGCAACTATCCATGGCAATGCTCTGCCGGAGTTAATTACGATCAGATTTCCTCTTTGCTGGAATTCCTTTATTGCATCTAAATCTGATTCCTTAAAATATGTTTTTCCATTATCAGAGAACAATATTGTTCCATCCATGTCTGTAAATAAAATATTTTTCTGTTTCATATTTTTTCCCTGCTAAATTGATTGTCTTGTTGCATTATCCTGGAAGCTAAAGTAATCAGGGCGATGGCGTGACTGGGTATATTCAAACATAACACCATCACTATTGTAAGTATGAGAGGTGACAACAGCCATACAGTTATAGTCTCTAAGATCCAAATATTTTTCATCAATTTCAGTTATCTTTTCTACGGTCATGATACGTTTACTTGTGACAATGGAAACTCCAAGAGTATTTTCCAGATAATCGTAAATCGACTTTTCTGCAATCTCTTTAGTTAGATCTTTAGCAACGCTTTTCAAAAAATAATTATGGTTTTATAAATTTTTTCCGATCCCCTCAAGTTCGTTCATGGAATCCTTGTTTTTTTCAAGTTCATCTCTGGCTGTTGCGTAATATGATTTTTTGAAAAGCATATCCCATGAAAGATATTTTGCCATACAGTCAAACTGCTTATCAATCAGCTCATACTGGATACTGTCTACGGGAGAACCGCCTACAACAATCGTGCTAACTTTTTTATTTTTTAACTGCAATCCACGGCAGTAGCACTTATCAATGATAAGTTTCAATTGTGCTGACATTCCCCACCAATAAACTGGTGTAGCAAAAAGAATCATATCTGCGGCAGCAATTTTATCAATTTATAAATGCATTGATTGCTGTCAGCGTGTTTCCTTTTCTGGCACTTCCATTAATGATTACAATTTTCATGCGTGTATCCTCCAACTTCAGATTTGTATGTCTCTATTATACCATAATGATAGTGGTATGTGAAAAATTATATATTCATTTAAAGTGAATTTTTATGCAATTTTACCGCTTTACCGCATTAAAATTTAATACTTTTTTTATAAAATATGCAAAATGTAACAAAAAGTACTTGATAAAATGTCCTATACGAGGTAAAATGCATATATGTAATCAAACAGCACATTTGAAGGTTGTGCAGATAGTATTGGTTATATTTTGCGAATTGGGGGGATTTTTCATGAGAATATATCATGCTAAGGATTATGCAGATATGAGCAGAAAGGCTGCAAATATCGTATCGGCACAGGTGATTATGAAGCCTAATTGTGTATTGGGACTGGCTACAGGCTCTACACCTATCGGCTTGTATAAGCAGCTCGTTGAGTGGTTCAAGAAGGGGGATTTGGACTTCTCAGAGGTTATGACGGTGAACCTTGATGAGTACAAGGGACTAAGCCGTGAGAATGACCAGAGCTACTATTATTTTATGCATCAGAATTTGTTTGATCATGTGAATATTCCGGTTGAGAATACTCATCTGCCAAACGGCATGGAGCCGGATTCTCAGAAGGAGTGCAAGCGCTATACAGAGCTGATTCAGTCTCTTGGCGGTGTTGATTTACAGCTTCTTGGTATCGGACACAATGGTCATATCGGTTTTAATGAGCCGGGCGAGTCTTTTGACAAGCAGGTACACTGTGTGAATCTGACAGAGTCTACTATTGAGGCCAATAAGCGCTTCTTTGCATCGGCTGATGATGTTCCGAAGCAGGCTTATACGATGGGCATCAAGACCATCATGCAGGCTAAGAAGATTCTTATTGTTGCAAGTGGTGAGGATAAGGCAGAGATTGTGCACAAGGCTTTCTTTGGACCGATTACACCACAGGTGCCGGCTTCTGTATTACAGCTGCACAATGATGTTACGCTTGTAGCGGATGAGGCTGCACTGAGTTATTTGTAGATATTTTTTAGTTGAGAAGGTGCATGTATATGATAATAAAAAATGCAAGGGTATTTACAGAGGATGGCAGCTTTATGCAAGGTGATGTTGTCGTTAAGGATGGCCGTTTTGACAGTGTTTTGGAGAGAACAGCTGACACGGACGCGGCTACTGACAGCGCACCGCAGGAGATTATAGATGCATCAGGTCTTATCATGATACCGGGTCTTGTGGATATTCATTTTCATGGATGCAAGGGAGCTGATATGTGTGACGGCACCAAAGAAGCGCTTGATGTGATTACAGCATACGAGGCTTCTATCGGAGTGACGAGCGTGTGTCCGGCTACTATGACCATTCAAAGGGATGAGCTTTTGAGTGTCATGAAAAATGCCGGTGATTATAGTTATCATGGTGGTGCACATCTTGTAGGTATCAATATGGAGGGACCTTTTATCAGTCCTTCTAAAAAGGGCGCACAGGCGGCAGAGAATATCATGCGATGTGATTATGATTATTTCTGTGAGCTTCAGGATGCGGCCAATGGCTTGATAAAGCTTGTAGATATTGCTCCGGAGGAGCCGGGCGCGATTGATTTTATAGACAGGGTAAGAGGAAGTGTTGTGGTTTCAATAGCACACACAGCGGCTGATTATGACACAGCGGTAGAGGCTATTGAGCATGGTGCAAGCCATGCCACACATTTGTATAATGCGATGCCACCGCTTCATCACAGGAATCCCGGAGTTATCGGGGCTGTGAGAGATTCAGAAAAGTGTCATGCGGAGCTCATTTGTGACGGAGTGCATATTCATCCGTCGGTTATCAGGGCGACATTTGCCATGTTTGGTGCGAAGCGCATGATTTTAATAAGTGACAGCATGAGAGCCACAGGGCTTGAGGATGGAGAGTATACACTCGGTGGACAGGCAGTGACGGTCAGAGGTCCGCTTGCCACACTTCATGATGGGACAATTGCCGGCTCGGCAACCAATCTGATGGATTGTATGCGTTTCACAGTAAGGCAGGCAGGTATTCCGCTTGAGGAGGCAATTATGTGTGCTACAGCCAATCCGGCTAAGGAGATTGGCATCTATGATGAAGCAGGCAGCATTTCTGCAGGAAAGAGAGCAGATTTTGTGCTTCTCAATGATGATTTGGATATTGTGAGTGTGTATATCGACGGAAAGGAGATATCATGTTAGGTTTTTTTAAGAATAAGTCAAAGGGAAAGGTGATCTGTTCTCCGTGCAACGGCAGAGTGGTTCCTATTACAGAGGTTCCGGATCCTACTTTTTCTGAGAAGATATTGGGAGACGGCGTGGCCGTGATTCCTTCTGAGGGCAGGTTTTACGCTCCGGCGGATGGCGAGGTGACAGCTGTATTTGATACGCTTCATGCTTTTACCATGACGACCACTCAGGGAGTCGAGCTGCTTTTGCACATTGGTCTGGATACAGTGACACTAAAGGGTGATCCTTTTACATCACATATTTCCGTTGGTGATCAGGTGAAGAAGGGTGACCTTTTGATGGAGGCTGACCTGAAGCAGATTAAGGCAGCAGATCTTAATGTCATTACTCCGGTTTTAATTGGCAACACTGCTGATTATAGTGAGATAAAGATGCTCAAAGAGGGAAATGTATCCGCCGGTGATGAGATTTTAAGTCTCGCGTAGATTTGTATAATAATAACGAACTTTATTGGAGTATCTCCAGTTTAGTATACATAATGTAAAGGAGGGGAAATTTATGAAATTTCTTCAAAAACTGGGTAAAGCTTTAATGCTTCCCGTAGCAGTACTTCCTATCTGTGGTATCCTCATGGGTATTGGATATTATTTATGTCCTGCAACCATGCAGGGTGGTGACATCGAGGGTGTACGTAATTTAATAGGTCTGTTTTTAGTTAAAGCAGGGGGCGCTTTGATTGACAACATGGCCATCCTTTTTGTAATCGGCGTTGGTGTCGGTATGTCGGATAAGAACGACGGTACTGGCGGTATTGCAGCTTTAGCTTCATGGCTGATGATGACAACACTCCTGTCTACAGGCTTTGTTACCACAATCATGCCATCTATCGCTGACAGCGCTACAAAGACACTTGCATTCGACAAGATTCAAAACCCATTTATTGGTATCTTGGCCGGTATTATTGGTTCTTTGTGTTACAACAGATTTAAGGATACAAAGCTTCCTGACTGGCTGTCATTCTTCAGTGGCAAGCGTTGCGTAGCAATTATCGCAGGTGTTGTTTCAATCCTTGTATCTGTAGTATTACTGTTTGTATGGCCATTACTTTTCGGTGCTCTTGTATCTATCGGTAAAGCAATCGTTGGTTTTGATGTAGTCGGTGCAGGTATCTATGCATTCCTGAACCGTCTGTTAATTCCTACAGGATTACACCACGCATTAAACAATGTATTCTGGTTCGATACTATCGGACTTGGAGACCTCAAACATTTCTGGGCAGGCGAGACATCAAAGGATGTTTCATGGAGCCTCGGAATGTACATGTCAGGTTTCTTCCCATGTATGATGTTTGGTATTCCTGGTGCAGCACTTGCCATGGTTAAGTGTGCAAAGCCTGCTAAGAAAAAGGCTGCCATCGGTATCCTTGCTTCTGCAGCTATCTGTGCATTCATCTGTGGTGTTACAGAGCCTTTCGAGTTTGCATTTATGTTCCTTGCTCCTGGTCTCTATGTGATTTATGCTTTACTTTATGGTATTTTCACAATGGTTACTGTAGCTCTTGGATTTAGAGCAGGCTTCTCATTCTCAGCCGGTGCGATGGATTTATTATTCTCATCTTCACTTCCGGCTGCAGCAAGGACATGGCTCATCATTCCTCTTGGAATCGCAGCTTTTATCATATTCTTCATCGTATTCTATTTCGCTATCAAGAAATGGAATCTTAAGACCCCTGGTAGAGAGGACGATGATGTCGAGGCAGAGAAGAAGGCAGTGCTTTCTAACAATGACTACACAGCAGTAGCAAAGACTATTCTTGAGGGCTGCGGTGGCAAAGACAATATTGCAAGCATTGACAATTGCATCACAAGACTCAGACTTGAGGTTAAGGATATCACTCAGGTTGATGACAAGAAGATTAAATCTGCAGGTGTTGCAGGCGTTATGAAGCCTGGCAAGAATTCTGTTCAGGTTATTATCGGAACCAAGGTTCAGTTTGTTGCGGATGAGTTTTCTAAGCTTTGCGAGTAGATTTGTTCTGCAATATAGCAGTGCTGATTCACATTAGGTGATTCATATAATTTCATAATACATGATTAAAAGCCACACCGGGTGTTTGATATGCCTGGGGTGGCTTTTTTGAGTTCGGGTCGTAAGCTCCGAACGGTCGTGGTGCACACGGAAATGTATAGCTTTACAGCAAGGGTTGAAAAACAAACAAACGTTTGCTATAATAAATGAAGCGAGGAAATAAAAGTATATTAGGTTTAGTAATTTAAGTATTCATTTAATTTATTGTAATTAGGGAAATCCAATATCAATCGATTGATAGAAAGCGTGATTTTATATGAACATATGGCTAAAGTTAAGGAAAACAGCTGCAATTACACTATGTGAGTTACTTGCAATTGCTACAATTTTTATAGGCTGTGCCTCCACTGATTTATCCGGCACGGAAGGTGCCGGGCATGCCGCAGGAGCTGTAGTGGCAGGGGAGGATTCTTCCGGTGCTTTAGGCAGCAAGGATAAAGCGGATAAGCCGCAGGAGGATCTGGTAAACAACAATTCCTACGTTTCCCTTGATGCGATTCCGGCATATGATGGCAAGGCATACGTGGCCGTCAACAATAATGAGCCTTTTTTTACGGACAGCGATATGACTACCACTGCTTTTGAAAATTACAGTGATTTGGATTCATTTGGCAGATGCGGTGTGGCTTATGCCAATATCTGCAAGGATATCATGCCGACTGAGGAGCGTGGCAAGATAGGCATGATAAAGCCATCAGGCTGGCATACGGTGAAGTATGATGTGATAAAGGACAGGTATTTATACAATCGCTGTCATCTTATTGGATATCAGCTTGCCGGCGAGAATGCCAATCCGAAGAATCTTATTACCGGTACGAGATACCTGAATGTGGAGGGGATGCTTCCGTTTGAGAATCTGGTAGCGGATTATGTAAACAATACAGGCAATCATGTGCTCTACAGGGTGACTCCGATGTTCTCGGGCAGCAATCTAGTTGCAAACGGCGTTCTCATAGAGGCAAAGTCGGTTGAGGATAACGGTGGCGGCATACTTTTTAATGTCTATTGCTATAATGTGCAGCCCGGAGTCGGAATAAACTATGAGAATGGTGACAGCTGGCTGGATGGCACCACAGGAAGTGCATCATCAGGCTCAGACACCTCAGCAGTAGAAAATAGCGCTGCAGATTCCTCAAACAGCGAGACGATGGTTCATATCACTGCAACCGGCAAGAAATATCACCGTGCGGGCTGTCGGACCTTGAAAAAGAGTGACACAGAGGTAACGCTTGATGAAGCAAAATCCATGGGTTTGTCTCCGTGTGGCATCTGCAATCCGCCGCAGTAGATGTGCATTAGCATTTGTAACCGTTCACAGCAGATGCTCGTTATCTTTGCAGTCCTATAATTGCCATAAACCCTTGACGATTGCAAAACCGAAAAGTATAATAGAATAGCTAATGAATTCAATATTTTAATATAGATGGAGGAAACCAAATGGCACTGAGCAAAAAGCCGGTCAACGGCATGAAGGATATACTACCTGCAGAGATGGAAATCCGTGATTATGTGACAAGTGTGATCAAGGATACATACAGAAGCTTCGGATTTACACCGATAGAGACACCATGCATGGAGAATATAGCAAATCTCACAAGTAAGCAGGGCGGAGAAAATGAGAAGCTGATCTTCAAGGTAATGAAGAGAGGCGAGAAGCTGAATCTGGAGACAGCAAAGGAAGAGTCGGATGTAGTAGACTTTGGAATGCGCTATGACCTTACAGTGCCACTTTCAAGATATTATTCAAACAATGCCAACAACCTGCCATCGCCGTTTAAGGCACTTCAGATGGGCAGTGTGTGGAGAGCAGACAGACCTCAGAGAGGCCGCTACAGACAGTTTACACAGTGTGATATAGATATACTCGGAGAGCCAAGCAATCTGGCAGAGATAGAGCTGATTACAGCAACCACTACCACAATCGGCAGACTCGGCTTCGAGAACTTTGAGATAAGAATCAACGAGAGAAGAATCCTAAAGGCAATGGCTGCTTACAGTGGTTTTGCTGAGGAGGACTACGACAGCGTATTTATCACACTCGATAAGATGGACAAGATAGGAGTGGATGGTGTTGCAAGTGAGCTTGCACAGGATGGCTACCCACAGGAAAATATTGACAAATATCTTGATTTGTTCAAGCTTTTGGAGCAGACAAGGGATGTCACTGAGGGTGTAAATATACTTTCAGAAAAGCTCGGTGAATATTTAGACGAAGAAGTGGTTACAAATATGACAGAGATAGCTACTGCTGTCAATGCCACAAAGGGAGCAAAGTTTGAGCTCGTATTTGACCCTACACTTGTTCGTGGAATGAGCTACTACACAGGAACTATTTTTGAGATATCAATGCCTGAGCTTGGCGCAGCCTGTGGCGGTGGCGGACGATATGACAAGATGATTGGAAAGTTCACCGGAAATGATGTACCTGCCTGTGGTTTTTCAATCGGTTTTGAGAGAATTATCCTGCTTCTCATGGAGAGCGGCTTCAAGATTCCTGAGAGTCCAAAGAAGGTGGCTTATCTGGTTGAGAAGAAATATCCGGCAGACAAGCTTGTTGATGTCATGAACCAGGCAAAAGACGCAAGAGCAAACGGACAGCAGGTGCTTGTTGTGCGCATGAACAAGAACAAGAAATTCCAGAAGGAGCAGCTTATGAAAGAGGGCTACGAGGAGTTTGTTGAGTTCTTTAACAGATAGGAATCTGATAAGCAGCAGATTAGCTGTGCAGCAGCGGTACCAGACAGATATTAGAATAAATATATAGTAGAAATATAAGGAGCATAAAATGGCAGAATCAATGCAGGGCTTACATAGAAGCCATAGATGTACAGAGGTATCAAATGCCAATATCGGTGAGAAGGTCACCGTGATGGGCTGGGTACAGAAGAGAAGAAATTTAGGAAGTCTCATTTTCGTAGATTTAAGAGACAGAAGCGGAATACTTCAGATAGTATTCGGTGAGGAAAATGTAGGTGCAGAGGGCTTTGAAAAGGCAGGCACCTTAAGAAGTGAGTTCGTCATCGCAGTTGAGGGAACTGTTCAGAAGAGAACAGCTGCTGTCAATGAGAACTTAAAGACAGGTGATATCGAGGTTATCGCTACATCGATCAGAGTGCTTTCAGAGGCACAGACACCTCCATTCCATATTGAGGAGAATTCAAAGACCAGCGAGGACATCAGACTTAAATACCGTTATCTGGATCTTCGCCGTCCTGATATCCAAAGAAATCTCATGCTCAGAAGCAATGTGCTTCGCGTGATGCGTGACTTTATGGCAAACGAGGGATTTTTGGAGATAGAGACACCAATCCTTTGCAAGTCTACACCGGAGGGCGCCAGAGACTATCTCGTGCCAAGCCGTATACACCACGGACATTTTTATGCGCTTCCACAGTCACCACAGCTCTTTAAGCAGCTTCTGATGGCTTCAGGCTATGACAGATATTTCCAGATTGCACGATGCTTCCGTGACGAGGATCTGCGTGCAGACAGACAGCCTGAGTTTACACAGGCAGATATGGAGCTTTCATTTGTAGATATCGATGATGTAATCGAGGTAAATGAGAGACTGTTAAAGCACCTTTTTAAAGAGGTCATAAATGTGGATGTTGAGATTCCGTTTAAGCGTATGCCTTGGCAGGAGGCTATGGACAGATTTGGTTCTGACAAGCCTGATACACGCTTTGGTATGGAGCTTTGCGATGTTTCGGATGTGGTAAAGGACTGTGGCTTTGGAGTATTCACAGGAGCTCTTGAAAACGGTGGCTCTGTCCGCGGTATCAATGTAGAGGGACAGGCAAAGATGCCTCGTAAGAAGATTGACAAGCTTGTAGAGCACGCAAAGGGCTGTGGAGCAAAGGGACTTGCTTATCTGTGCATCAATGAGGATGGCACATACAAGTCATCATTTGCCAAGTTTATGACAGAAGCTGAGCTTGATGCACTTGTTGCAAAGATGAACGGAAAGCCGGGAGATTTACTCCTTTTCGCAGCAGACAAGAATAAAATAGTATGGAATGTACTTGGAGCGCTTCGTCTCATGCTCGGAGCTGAGCTTGGCCTGATTGATGAGAACAAGTACAATTTCCTCTGGGTAACAGAGTTCCCACTCCTTGAGTGGTCTGATGAGGAAAACAGATTTATGGCAATGCATCATCCATTCACTATGCCTATGGAGGAGGATTGGGACAAGATAGACTCAGATCCTGGCGCAGTTCGTGCAAAGGCATATGATATCGTACTCAATGGTACAGAGCTCGGTGGAGGCTCAGTGCGTATCCATCAGGATGACATTCAGGAGAAGATGTTTGAGGTGCTTGGCTTCACAAAGGAGCGTGCACATGAGCAGTTTGGATTCCTGCTTGATGCATTCTCATATGGTGTACCGCCACACGCAGGACTTGCCTTCGGTGTTGACCGTATCTGCATGCATATGCTACATACAGACAATATCAAGGAGGTTATTGCATTCCCTAAGGTAAAGGACGCTTCGGACCTCATGTCAGAGGCACCCGGAACTGTAGATCCAAAGCAGCTTGAGGAGCTTGGAATAGCTGTAGCTGCAGAGGAAGATGAGGAATAACACTATAATATGAATTTGAAAAAAAATATTTTCAATGCGATTACCATAATACTGCTCGCCGCACTTATTGCGGGGGCAGTATTGCTTAATAATAGGATAAAAAAGCTCGAGACACAGATGTCATACACCTCAGACAACACATCGGTGATACTTTCCGATGTGCAGACCATGCAGGATGATATCAAGTCCACCCTTGAGGAGGAGGCAAGCCTCATAACAGACTGGGATATTTCCTTAAAAAGTGCAGACTTTACCGATATGACATACACAGTCTCTGTCTCGGTGGTGCCAAAGGAGTACACAGAGGATACAAAAACCAGTGTATTTTTCGGTACAAACGAGATACCGCTCGAGCTAGACGGCATCAAGTATACGGGCGAGGCCACACTTCCGCTGTCAGAGGACTATGCAGGCAATGTGACATTTCTGTTTGTTGACGGAAATAAGAGAAGCACAGAGGTGCTCGATAAGTTTGAAGGTGTGACATCAGTGTTCAAAAATGTAGCATCCGGCATACTTGCCGATAAACCAACCTTTGACAATGGCAGCATAAAGCTTGGCACAGATGTAGATGTAGCGGTCATGGGAAATGATTACTTTGACTTTAACAGTGTGCAGCTCGTGGTTGCAAGCTCAGATACAGAGCTAAAGACTTACGATATCAGACAGCTGTTGGCAGAAAACGGCACGGACAGTGCAGACTCTGCAGACACAGATTCTATCACATCCGCCTTAAGCCGGAAGGATGATGCCAAAAAAGATGGCTCAAAGAATGACACAGAAAATGATACCTCTGATGCCTCAAAAGAGGACGACGGTAAGCTCCATAGCCTCGAAGGCACAGTCAAAATCGAAGACTTAATCCCTGTCACAGCTGCAAGCAATATCAAAATATATGTCAAAGCAGTATCGGCACAGGGCTACACCTTCACATATGACCTGTTCGATGGTACCGTAAATCAGGACATCACAGACTTTGAAACCACAGCCGACATATCCGGCGGAGACTATACAGTAACCGACCCGTACGGCAGCAAATATGAACCATAAGAATATGATATAAAATTAAGCTCATTTCGCATAAGTGAAATGAGCTTTAAATTTAAAAAGTAAAAAGTGCCGGACAAAATTTCACGCCAGTGAAATAAGTCCGGCACTGCCAGAATGCAAGGCAGCAAAGCGCCTCGCTCGTAAAACCTGAATTAGCCGGAGAGTACACAGTGTGTTCCGAAGGAAAATGTGAACTGCCGCGGAGTTCCATAAAGTAAAAAAGAAGAAAATGTAAATAAAACCATAATCTGCCCGGACAAACAACCGCGGCTGACTTCACATTTTTCTGAGGAATATACTGTGTGCTATGCCGGCAGCTTCACAACCTAAAAAGCGAGGCGCCCACCACCAATCATTTGATGAGCTGCGCCTCACCCTTCTTTTTTGCTGAGCGGCAGCGTAAATATAAACTCAGTTCCCACACCCTCAGTGCTTATCACATTTATATTCTCACCATGCGCCTGCACAATTTCTTTAACTATAGACAGGCCAAGTCCAGTACCGCGCTTATCCTTTCCGCGGGATAAATCACTCTTGTAGAAGCGTTCCCAGATCTTTGAAAGGCTGTCCTTTGGTATACCGATACCGTGATCCTTTACTGATATAAACACCTTTTCATTTCTGATACTCGTCTCAATCTTGATACTCGAATCATTATTTGAAAACTTCACAGCGTTGTCTATCAGGTTGTAAAGAATTTGCTGGATTTTGACCATATCACCGCGCACGAAAAGCTCTTTTCCTGTGAGCAGCAGGTCAAAGCTTAAGCCCTTTTCACTGCATTTACCCTCGAAGGTAAGGATTGTCGTGCGGATCATTGTATTGATGTCAAAATCAGCAATATCCAGATGTATGCCGTGATGACCGAACTGGTTCAGATCAATAAGACTCTTGGTGAGCTTATTAAGCCTCTCGGTCTCAAAAAGGATGATGTTTAAGTATTTATCCTGCATCTCAACAGGAATGGTTCCGTCCAGCATGGCCTCCACGTAGCCCTTTATCGATGTAAGAGGGGAGCGGAAGTCGTGTGACACGTTGGAAACAAACTTGCGCTGATCCTCCTCAAGCGTATCAAGCTCAGTTGCCATGTAGTTTAGTGTGTTTGCCAGATAGCCGATTTCGTCATTGGAATGTACATCAATCTGGGCGGTGAAATCGCCCTTTGCATACTTCTTTGCGGTCTTTGTGATTTTGGAGATAGGACGGTAAATGGAGCGGCTCATCGTGACAAGCATAATAAATGCCACTGCAAAAAATGAGCGCTACAGTGTAAAAGGAGATATTCATAAAAACCGTTTACACCTGCCGTGATATGGCTCATTGTCTTGTGAATGACTATGTAGCCGATATTCTGGTACGAGACATTTTACCGGGGAAAATACGGACAGCATCCTATGCTTGAAGGAGCCGTAAAAATCTCCAATCATATAGTTGTCGCTGCCAAAATCGGTGACATCAAATCCATTTATCACTACAGGCTTAGAACTGTCATTTTGGATATCAATGCCTATTGACGGATCATCAGAGTCCATGAGCAGCTCACCGTCAGGGCTGACCACCCATACCTCGGCATCCATATAGTCGGCTACGATTTTCATGTGATTCTGGAAATCGCTAAGCGACATGGATGAGCCAAAGTATTCACTGGCATAGTCACCTGCAATGATGGAGGCCTCCCTGTAGAGATTGGATGCTTCCTGCTTTTCGATATAGTCTGTGGTGAGATGCTGTGTAAAGGTGCATATAATGAAAAAAGCGATGACACCGTAAATCAGGTAGCTGATTAACAGCTTAGAGTAGATGGTATGCTTCATTATTTATTTTACCTCAAACTTGTATCCGATGCCCCAGACAGTTGCGATGCGCCAGGTTGGCTTGTCCTTGATTTTCTCGCGGAGACGCTTTACATGCACGTCGACAGTGCGGGTGTCACCGACATATTCATAGCCCCATATGTTGTCCAGAAGCTGCTCCCTTGTAAATACCTGATTTGGAGATGAGGCAAGAAAATATAATAGCTCAAGCTCCTTTGGCGGCATATCAATCTGCTGTCCGTCATAAGTGACAGAGTAGTTGGACAGATTTACAATAAGCCCCGGGTACTCCACACACTTGATATCTACGGAAGCATAGGCCTCCGGCTTTGCAGGCTGGAAACGTCTGAGCACGGCCTTGACTCTTGCCACAAGCTCCTTTGAGTCAAAGGGCTTGAGTATATAGTCGTCGGCGCCAAGCTCCAGGCCTAAAACCTTGTCAAATACCTCGCCCTTTGCGGAGAGCATGATAATCGGCACATCGGACTTTGCACGTATCTCACGGCATACCTGATAGCCGTCTATGCCCGGAAGCATGAGGTCCAAAAGAAGCATGTTTGGCTTGTAGTGCTCAAATGCGATAAGCGCCTGCTCACCATCATTTACGATTTTGGTGTCATAGCATTCCTTGGTAAGATATAGAGATATAAGCTCTGCTATATTGTTGTCGTCGTCTACTATCAGTATTTTCTGTTTAACAGCCATTTCTAATCTCCTTCTTAAAAATTATTTATATTCCGTAAAAGTACATTGTCGTTATTTAAAGTTTGCGATGGTTACTCCGGCATCGCCCTCACCAAACTCACCGAGATGGTATTCCGCAATAGTTTTTGTCCTCTTAAGGAGTCCATGCACAGCCTTTCGCAGTGCACCGGTGCCTTTTCCGTGGACAATGCGCACTGATGAAAGATGAGCGATATATGCGTCGTCTAGGTATTTATCCAAGAGAGCAAGCGCCTCATCCGTAGTCTTTCCAATCAGGTTGATTTCTGATGAAACTGACAGCGATTTGCTCATCTTTATCTTGCTTCCGCTGCCGCCGTACTTCTTGGCAGGAGATACATCGTCGTTTAAGAGCACGAGGTCATTAATATTAACCAGCGAGCGCAGTATACCCATCTGCACATACAAATCGCCCTTGGCGTTTGGCAGAGTGTGGACGGTTCCCTTCAAATTGAGGGAGAGCACAAGCACAGAATCACCGATGCGCAGCTTCTTAGGCGCCTTGTGATTTGCCTTGGCAGTGTTTTTCTGATGTCTGACAGCTTCTTTTCCTTGTCATTCATCTTGTCACGAAGGGCAGAGCGCTCCTTTTCCATCTGGCTCATAGGAGCCTGCCCCTGTCCGTATTTGTTGAAATTGCGGATGGTTTTGTCGGCGAGTTCCTTTGCATCCTGCAGTATCTTGTAGGCTTCCTCATTTGCCTCGCGTAAAATCTTGTCCTTACTCTTGTCTATGCGCTCGTTTTTCTCTTCGAGCTGTTTCTTGAGCTTTTCAATCTCGGCCTTGTAGCTGTTGATTTCAAGCTGTTCCTTTTCGATAGTTTGTCGCTGTGACTCGAGGCTTGCAATCAGATCCTCAAAATCAAGGTCGTTATCATTAATTCTGCTTTTTGCATCCTCGATGATGTTTTCGTCAAGACCAAGCTTTGATGAGATTGCAAATGCGTTACTCTTTCCAGGAATACCGATTAACAGGCGGTAGGTAGGGCTTAAAGTCTCCACATTGAACTCGCAGCAGGCATTTTCCACACCGTCTGTGGAAAGCGCATACACCTTCAGCTCACTATAGTGTGTGGTGGCCATGGTGATGGCACCATACTGGTGCAGTCTGTTTAAAATTGAGATGGCAAGTGCCGCGCCCTCTGTCGGGTCGGTTCCCGAGCAGAGCTCATCGAACAGGCAAAGGCTTCGGTCGTCAGCTTTTTCAAGAATTTTTACGATATTGGTCATGTGAGACGAGAAGGTACTGAGACTTTGCTCAATACTCTGCTCATCGCCTATATCCGCAAAGACATCCTCAAAGATGGCGAGCTTTGACCTGTCAGCCGCAGGAATGTGAAGACCTGCCTGACCCATGAGAGTCAAAAGTCCGACAGTCTTTAGTGAAACCGTTTTACCGCCGGTGTTTGGTCCGGTGATGATAAGCTGCTTATATTCCTCGCCGAGCCGTACATCTATAGGGACCACCTTTTTAGCATCCAAAAGCGGATGACGGCCCTTTCTGATATTGATATGTCCCTCGGTGTTGAACTCCGGTGCCACACCGTTATATGATTTAGCCAGATTTGCCTTTGCAAAAATGAAGTCAAGCTCTGAAAGAATCTCATAGTCCTGCTCCAAGGCAGCCGCATTCATGGCAACCTTGTCGCTGAGCGCTGCAAGGATTTTTTCAATCTCATCCTGCTCCTTTATGAAAAGCTCCTTGAGCTCATTATTCAAATTGACGACAGCCATCGGCTCGATAAAAAGGGTAGAGCCGGTAGATGACTGGTCGTGCATCATGCCGGGTACATTGCCCTTAGCCTCAGCCTTTACAGGCAGACAATATCTGCCGTCACGCATGGTCACAACCGCATCCTGCAGATATGTCCTCGTTGTGCTGTTGTTCATGAGCTTGGTGAGCTGCGCATGGATTCTGTCGTTCATGCCGCGTATGCTCTTTCTTATCTTAAAAAGCTCAGGACTTGCATCATCGGCAATCTCTTCCTCAGATAAAATGCACCTCTTAATCTCATCGCAGAGCGCAGAAACCGGTTCAATCCCTGCAAACAGACCGGAGAGTGAATCCTGTTTCTCATTATCCATGGCGCTTCTGCCATAAGCCTTCACGCGCTTTGCAACCTCCAAAAGACTGCAGATGCGAAGAAGCTCGGTCGTATTCAGTGCACCACCGATATACAAGCCTCTTTAGGGAAGCATGTACATTGTGTATGCCAACGAAGGACACTCCGCTGTCCTTGTACAGGCGGCTTAGAGCATCGGCAGTGGTGGTCTGCAGATGTCTGATTTCGTATAAATCGGTGATAGGCTCAAGCGAAAGACACCTTTTCTTTGTCTCATCACATGCTGCGTAGCTGCTTAGCATGGTGAGGATTTTGTTATATTCCAATGTTTTGTAAACTTTTTTATTCATTTCTATATCCTTATATTTCGGTAGTTGAATATTAAATTCATATTTACTGTATAGCTTATCATATTATAGCTGAAAATCTTCAAAAAAACCATAATAAATATGTATTAAATGATAATTACAAGATGATAACATAAAGTTTAATACATAACGAACCGGTTTGTTAAACGAGCCAAAAAGTACGGGCTTGCAGCAGTCCGGCGGGTACATGCCACAAGCCCGTACTCAAAGGCGTACTTAAAAAATATGGTTGCAACGCAATATAATTCAGAATATAATGTAAGATAGTAACTAAAGACATCTAATCAGGGTGACAATATGGAGCAATTTATCAGAGAAAAGATAAAGGATAAACCGCTAGAATAAAAAAAGACTTAGCAAAAAAAGCAGGCACAGCAGCACTCTGCGGAGTGGCATTTGCAGTGGCTGCAAGCATTGTTTTTGCTATATTTCTGCCGGTTATCAACAGACAATCAAAAAAAGCTTCAGATGGAAAAAATAATAATGATGTGCAGATAGCCACACAGCAGCCTGGCATAGATGACAGCAATGATGCATATAGTGAAAATGGTACACAAAGCACAGAGTCCGGCACTTCTTCGGAGCCGTCTTTGCAGACCTATCAGCCTACACTCGCAGATTATCAGGCAGTGCAGAACCAGCTCTACAGCGTGGGCGCTTCGGCCTCGAAATTTGTAGTAGGAGTCACGGGTGTGACAGATGCCACCGATATTTTCAACAATTCCTATGAGACCGAGGGTCAGGGAGTGGGAGTGATACTGAGGGACAATGGAAAGCAGCTAATCATTCTGACAGAGAAAAATGTAGTGGATAAGGCGGATAAGCTTAGTGTAACCTTTGTAAACGACATGATGGCTGATGCTGCGCTGGTCAAGTATGACAGCAATACAGGTATAGCAATCATTTCCGTGGATAAGTCACTTCTGGACGACGCCACAACAGGGGCTATAGCGGTTGCAGAGCTTGGTAATTCAAATATCGTTTCAAGAGGAGCATCTGTCATTGCGCTTGAGGCAAACTATGCTATTCTCACAGGTCTTGTAACGTCAACAACCAACGAGCTGTCGGCGCAGGACAACAATTACTCGGTGCTCACCACAGATATCGCAAGCAACAAGTTGCAGAGCGGTATACTGATTAATACAGATGGTCAGGTCATAGGGCTTTCGCTTCAGGATTTCAATCCGGCGGAGGAAAACAATACGCTCACGGCTGTCAGCATAAGCGACCTGTCACCTGTCATTGAAAAGCTCGAGAGTGGCGCGGATGTGCCGTACATAGGCATCACCTGTACTACAGTTACAGAAAAAATAGCAAACAGATATAACATCCCAAAGGGTGTTTATATAAAGCAGGTTACCATGGATTCACCGGCATTTGTCTCGGGGCTTCAAAGCGGAGATGTGATAGTTGCGGTAAACAATACAGAGGTGTCGAATGTGTCCGCGTACAACACACAGCTTATGAAGCAAAAGCCTGAGGATACCTGCAATCTGAAAGTAAAGAGAAAAGGAAGCAACGGCTACACGGAGATTACCTGTCAGGTGAAAATCGGAGTGATGAATTAGCCGAAATTAGGAGGATATATGAAGTATATTTCAACTCTCCGCGAGGGAGAGAGAATCAATGAGTATTTTTTTATGCAAGAGCAAGCAGACAGCCATGACCAAAAGCGGAAAGCCTTATGACAATGTTATCCTGCAGGATAAGACAGGCACGCTGGATGCCAAGATATGGGACGTGGGCTCAGTAGGCATTGAGGAATTTGATGCAATGGATTACATAGCCATAACCGGTGATATCACAAGCTTTCAGGGCAATTTACAGTGTTCCATAAAGCGTGCGAGAAAGGTAAACGAGGGAGAATATGACCCTGCGGATTATCTGCCGGTCAGCGATAAGGATGTCGAGGTCATGTATAAGGAACTCATGGGCTTTATCGGTTCTGTAAAGAATCAGTACCTGTCACAGCTCTTACATAGCTTTTTTGACAATAAGGAGTTTGAGCGCCGTTTCAAGTTCCATTCAGCCGCAAAGAGCGTGCACCACGGCTTTGTAGGAGGTCTTTTGGAGCATACACTCGGTGTGACGAAGAACTGTGATTATTTTGCAAAAATGTATCCGGTTTTAAACCGTGACCTGCTTCTTACAGCAGCTATTTTCCATGATATCGGAAAATTAAAGGAGCTTTCTACTTTCCCGGAGAATGACTATACAGACGCTGGTCAGCTCCTCGGACATATCATGATTGGTGCAGAGTGGGTAGGCGATGCGATTAAGAGCATCGACGGCTTCCCGGTAGTACTCGCAAACGAGCTTAAGCACTGTATACTTGCCCACCACGGCGAGCTTGAGTTTGGCTCTCCGAAAAAGCCGGCACTTGTCGAGGCACTTGCACTTAGCTTTGCAGACAACATAGATGCCAAGATGGAGACCTTCAGGGAGCTGCTTGTAAATGTGCCTGAAAACGATACAAAGTGGCAGGGCTACAACAGATTTATGGAGACAAATTTCCGCAGAACAAGTGTGTAAAAAGGCGGACAATATTAATCATAAATGAGGGGCAAAATACCTTTTGACCCTCATATCATTATACATAAAATAAAGAAGAGAAAAGCATGAAAAAAAATGACATATTTGAACTTGAAATAACAGATATGGGAACAGATGGCGAGGGTATCGGACATTATGATGGCATGACCTTTTTCGTAAAGGATGCACTGATTGGTGACGTCATAACAGCCCGCGCAACAAAATTAAAGAAAAACTATGGCTACGCAAGAGTGGAAGAGATTAAGACCCCTTCCACTTTTCGCGTTGAGCCGCAATGTGAGCTGCACAAGAGGTGTGGCGGCTGCCAGATACAGGCGCTCTCCTATGAAAAGCAGCTTGAATTTAAAAATAATAAGGTGCGCAACAATCTCATGCGTATAGGTGGATTTTCCGAGGCAGAGCTGGACAGTAAAATGCAGCCGCCTGTTGGCGCAGACAATTCATACCGCTACCGCAACAAGGCACAGTTTCCGGTGGGATATGACAGGGATGGCAATATAGTGACAGGCTTTTATGCATCGCGAAGCCACAATATCATCCCGGTCGAGGACTGCAGGCTTGGGGTGCCGCAAAACAAAGAGATACTCGACATCATAAAGGAATGGATGAATGAGTGCGGCATCACGCCGTATGACGAGAACACACACAAAGGGCTCGTGCGCCATGTGCTTATCAGATATGGATTTACATCAAAGCAGATTATGGTGTGTCTTGTGATAAATGCAGATGAGCTGGAGCCTGAACACCGAGCAGAGGATATACTGTGCGAAAGACTCTCAAAAATCGATGGAATGACTTCCATTTCCTACAATATTAACAAGGAAAACACAAATGTCATCCTCGGCAAAAAGACGGTCTGCATATGGGGCAGACCATATATTGAGGACACCATCCATCTGCTTTCTTACCCTGATTTCACACCACAGGGGACAGGCATTACATATCAGATTTCGCCACAGTCGTTCTATCAGGTAAACCCGAAGCAGACAGAAAAGCTCTACAGCACGGCACTTGCATTTGCAGGGCTCACAGGAAATGAAAATGTCTGGGATCTCTACTGTGGTATCGGTACCATATCGCTCTTTTTGTCACAGAAGGCAAAGCAGGTGTACGGAGTGGAAATAGTGCCTCAGGCAATCGAGGATGCCAAAAACAATGCGAAGCTCAATGGCATCACAAATGCACAGTTTTTCGTAGGAAAGGCTGAGGAGGTGCTGCCACAGTTTTATGAGAATGCAAAGAAAACTGAGAAAATCACTGATGATACAAAAAACACCGGACGTACAGATATGCTTCGCCCGGATGTGATAGTCGTTGACCCTCCAAGAAAGGGCTGTGATGAGAAGTGCCTGGACACAATGCTTGCGATGTCACCGGAGAGGATTGTATATGTGAGCTGCGATTCGGCAACATTGGCAAGGGATTTGAAGATACTGTGTGAGGAGAAGTATGAACTCATAAAGTGGCAGGCGTTTGATCAGTTTTCTCATACGACGCACGTAGAAACAGTCTGCCTTCTGTCGAGAAAAGCCCAATAAATCAAAGGATTTCGCCATTTTGGGAATAAAATAGATGTGTGTTTCTGTTTCCGTAGAGTGATGATATAACCGGATGTTTACCCCAGGGGATAGGCTTTGGGAAATGGGAGATATACATTTTGGCGAAAGGATACTTTTTCGCAAAAGTTGTTTCACGTCATGAGGATGAGAAGATGAGTAATGATTTTGAGAATTCACAGGAGTATAGGAAAGCACTTGAGATAGCTAAGAAGCAGGAAGAATTATATAAAAATGTTACGAAAGCGATATCTCCAGAAGCGTTAGCAAAATTTCAAGAACTCAGTAACAAATTAAGCGAATGGAAGAATTCACTTAATAATATGCCGGGGCTTCTAAAGTTTGCAGAAATGCTCAAAAATTATCAGCAAGAGGTCAGAGTAACTGAAGGTTTAACTGAAGCTGAGTTTGAAGAAAAATATAGATCTGAAATTGAGTGGAGTGAAAAGTTCGGAAAAAATGGTTGGGTTATTTCTGAGCATTCAAATCTTGCAGATATTAAAAATTGGGAACAATTATTACGTGAAGGGGAAGCAAAGGTAGCAGAGTTTTTTGACGGAGAAGATATTGTAATTCTTGATGTGATTATAGAGGGATTACAAGAAAAGTATGTTTCGGACGAGATACAGTTATATTTTAAGAATGGTATGCAAGCTTTTGAAAATGAAGATTATATGACTGCAGCTATGTACTTGCTTGCATTACTTGATAATAGAGTGAATAAATTAGTTGATTTTCCGAACCAACATATGAGTTACAAAGTTAAATATTCTAATAGTGGCTTTGCAAATCAAATGGCCGAGGATTTTAGACAGCTTACCGAAAAACGAGGATTTATGTCAAAGAAAATATACTTTTTGGAAATGTATCCTTCGTTAATTGCATATTTGAATAGGATATTTATAGATGGCTCATACAAGTTCGAAAAAGGTATAGAACCTCCGTATTTGAATAGGAATTGGTTAATGCATGGTCGAATGAATAGAAGCATTGAAAGATATGAATGTATACAGATTTTGAATGCGCTAAGTGTTATTGAGTTCATGTTTGGAGATAGGTAAGGAGCATTACGAATGAATAAAAGGGATGATTTTTACGCAAAAAACATTAGATACGTTGTGTGAAAGAGTGGGAGGAAAGTGTTCTAATCCAAATTGTAGAAGAGAAACAAAAAGGTCCCCACAGCAATCCACAAAAAAGAGTATCAATTGGTGAGGCGGCACATATAACTGCGGCAGCTGAAGGCGGACCAAGATACAATCCGGACTTGACGCCAGAGGAGAGAAGTAGTATAGAAAATGGAATTTGGTTATGTAGGTCTTGTGCCAGATTGATAGATAGTGATGAAAGGGTATATTCGATAGAATTACTGAGAATGTGGAAGTATGCAGCTGAATACGAACAATCTTGCATTATTAATCAGACAGATAATTGGTTAAAAACAAACGTTGTATTTGAAAATAGAAAAAATATAGCGTGTAGGAAGGCAAAAGAAGCATTAGATAATTTGCACGGTATATTGCAATACGCATATGAATATTGGAAACATAATTTTGAAAATCGACATTATGGCTCATTTTTGGAAAATGAGCTGATGGAACATTGGGTTTTATATGAAGATGACTTAAGAAGAATTTATACATTTCAAGAGAAAAGAGTGCTTTTGAATGAGGTATTATTGGAGTATTCACTGGATTTAGGACCGGAGATATGTAAAGAAATAAATAATTATTGCAATTATTTGAATTTCTCTTATCAAAGTGATACTTGTGGTCTATATGATAATTATTGGAGATGCTTTTTTGAAATGTTGTCTACTTGTTTTGATATTTTATTGGGTATCAAGAACAATGTTGATGACATATTATACCGACAATATTCTGTATTGAAGTAATATCTTATGATAAATTAGTAAGAGATGCTAAACAGAGGAATCAAATTCTTTTTGACAAATTGTTTAATCCGAAAGTAAATGAGGTTTTAAATTCCAAGTTGTTAAACGAATAGGGTTAATGTATAGTCATGGTGCCAATTAGACATTTCTAATTGGCACTACCCATTTAAAAGAAAAAGAACATTTAGAAGGCGGAAGAATTGAAGGTGAAAATATCAAAGCAAAGTTGCAGACAGGAGAGTTTGGTTTAGATATGGCAGAGTATATGGGCGAATATAAAATAATAAGAAGGATGGATGGTGGTGGAAATGCCAACGTTTTTGTTGCGGAGAATGCAAGAGGTGAAGAGGTCGCGATCAAAATTCTTCGAGAAGAAAGTGGTAACGGAAAAAAGGCGGTAAAAAGGAATAGAAAAAAGAGAATACGTTTTAAGATTGAGACGGAGATGGTAGTTGGGATTCAAGATGAAATTAAAGGGGTTATTCCTATTTTTTCTTACGGATTACCTGATGAAAAACAAAAAATATTGGTACGCAATGCCAATTGCTATACCCCTTGAAGATAAATTGAAAGAAGTGAAAAGCCTTGAAGATAAAGTGAATTGTGTTTTGGAACTGGCAAGAACTTTGGAAGCGTTACATAAAAAAGATATTGTTCATCGAGATATAAAACCGAAAAATATATACTTTTACAATGGTAAGTATTGTCTTGGAGATTTTGGCTTAGTTGACTATCCTGAAAAGAGAGATTTGACGTCGCTTCAAGAAGCAGTTGGTCCAAAGGCTACAATGGCTCCTGAAATGAGATATAATGCAAAAAATGCTGATGGTAAAAAGGCAGATGTGTATTCTCTTGCAAAAACATTATGGATTGTATTGACTGGAGTAGATCATGGATTTGAAGGTAGATATGAAGAAGATGATGCGATAATTGGACTGCGTAATGACAAGAGGTATAAAAAGGACATTTAGTGGAATTGGAAGAACTATTAAAGCAGGCAACAGAGTACGATCCGTCATTGAGACCTAGTATGGAAACTTTTGTGACAACACTTGAAAAATGGTTAGAGGTAGTAAGCAATTTTCAAAAGAGCAATTATAGTGAGTGGAAATATTTACAGAATAGGCTGTTTCCTAAAACAGTACCATTACATGCTGAGTGGAGAGATATAGATTCTATTATAAAAATTTTAAATGATATAGGAAGTATGTCTGGACTAAATCATATGTTTTTGCCAACTGGAGGGGGACAGGATGTAGAATCGGCAAAATACGCAAACGAAGAAGGGTGTATCTGTTTGGTAGCTGGAGGTTGTAACTACATATTTAAACCGTATAGGTTGGAATTAGAAAATTACGGGAAAAGAGATTATAGATGGAGTTATTTTAGATTACAATTAGAACCAATAGAACCTATTTCTAATGCGATATATGAGGATTGTCGTGAATCATTGATAGAAGATTTTCCGGGACATTATATAGAGAGCAATCTGGCAAGTTATGGAAGATATGATGATGGAACAGAGTTTCCTAAAGGACACAGACAAGTCGACAGATTTTTGAATGGCTCGTTTGTTATCTTTTCAAAACAATCTGTATATAATCACATCTCTGGAACTTATGATGCAAGGCATAATAAAATGAGCAGTTTGGAATTTCGACATTATATTGGAACTATGAGACAATCATATTATATGATGAAAGATTTTACTAAATTTTCAAGCATTTACCAGAAGAATCCATTTAGTATTAAAGAAGAAAAAGAGGATGTAGAAACTCATAGGAGAATAGAAGAAAGTTGTAAGTTTGACAAAATTTATCGAAGAAAAATTGGAATAAATGGTGCTTAAAAAGATATTTGTGATG